>Ga0207693_10000210_pt1 | contig 53555 bp, 46 predicted proteins | sample LARL81metaG_FD_184347 | JGI IMG/M metagenome (GOLD analysis project Ga0207693, IMG submission 184347) | Corn, switchgrass and miscanthus rhizosphere microbial communities from Kellogg Biological Station, Michigan, USA - LAR L8-1 metaG... | ecosystem: Host-associated > Plants > Roots >... | reverse complement strand
GTCTTTTTCCAAACAAGCCCCGCTAGCCCCGGAACTCAAAAGGATTAAATATCGCAACCTGAAGCGCACGAAAATCCTTCTCGTTCCGCGTAGCCACTTGCAGCCCGTGGATTCGCGCGGTGGCTGCAATCATCGCATCTTCCAGGAACTCCGAAGATTTTCCTGCCGTGAGCCGCGCCCACTCGCGAAAACAGGCCGAGTCCATCGGAATCAACGGAAACGCTCCCTCCGTAGCCAGCAGCCAGTTCTCGATCTCCGCAGCTTTCGCCGGGTCATTCTTTCGAGTCAGTTCGACACCAGCCTGCAACTCCCCGATGGTCACGGCCGCCAGGAATATCTGCTCAGGGAGGAGCGATTCCATCCACGCAAGAACCGCACCGTGTGGCTTGGCCTTGCGCAACTCGGAAACGACGTTGGTGTCGAGCAGATATCGAATCACTGAATCTAGGGGCTATTTAAATTCCGGTCCACTGAAGTCAATCGCCGGCCGGTTCTTCCATCGACCGCGTTTCGGCGCAATATCGTCAAAAAGAGGACCTTCACCCAGCAGCCACTCCTTGATGTTGGGCCGCCTTTCTCGTTGCAGCCGACGCCACTCTTCGATCGGCACCAGCACCGCCACTTCTACCCCGCGCCGCGTCACCACCTGCGGCCCCCTCTTCAACGCCGCATCCAGAAATTCGCTGAATCGCGCCTTAGCCTGTTGCAACTGCCACGAGTTCATACGATCCCACCTCGTACACAAATCATAATGACTAGTTACATGACTAGTCAATAACAGTAACCTAGTCCTCGGATCGCAGCCTCTGGAATGTTGGGATAACTCATTATTCTGGAATATTTTACATGCAAGTCTTTTAGTTGCAGTATTTTGAGGTCTTCTATGCAATCGACTATGCACAAGTGACTTATTTTCAATATTTTAAGCGAATCGATCCGATATTTTCATTTCCGCGGGAGTCGCTCCCAAGATCTCTTAATCCCAAGACATAGTGACCCATATCACGCCCTCTTGTGATTCTGCTCATCGTCCCCGGAGCGCTATCCCCTGTATCCAAGATCACATGCCGTATCAGGACCGAGCCGCTTCGCCGCTCGGCCAGGAAGGCAGCCGTGTTCAAGGACACTGAGCACCTCATCCGTCTCGCCGTGGTAATCGTTATCCTTCTGGCGGTCTTCGTCTTGCTGCGGGCCGCTGTCGTCCCCAAGAGTTTTGGCCAGTATGGACACTACCGCGGTAATGCCATCACTGAGGTCGCCGCTCGAACTCCTGCGTTCGCCGGACACGAAGTCTGCGAAGGATGCCACACCGACGTCGTCGATCAGAAGAAGCTCGGACGCCACGCCAATGTTCCCTGCGAAGCCTGCCACGGGGCGCAAGGCAAGCATGCTGATGATCCCGCATCCTTGAAGCCGCAAACCCCCGACACGGCTGTCATCTGCGCGCGCTGCCACGAAGCCAACAGCGCTAAGCCCAAAGGATTCCCGCAAGTCGCAAGCGCCGATCACTCCAGTGGCCTCGCCTGCAACACCTGCCACAAACCGCACCAGCCGAAGATCGAAGACGAACCAAAATCTACGCCCGCAGGAGGCAAGAAATAATGGACATCACTCGTCGACGCCTCCTCGTCTTGCTGCCCGCAGCAGCGGTCGCCTGGAAATACATTCAGGCCGGAACGCCGGAAGCCGCTCCCAACTACAAAATCGTCGAGCACTGGTGGGGAATGCTGATCGACATTCCCAAGTGCATCGGATGCGGCAGTTGTGTTCGTGCCTGCTCAGAAGAAAACGACGTCCCCGACGGATACTTCCGCACCTGGATCGAGCGCTATCACGTTCCCGACTGGAAGATCGAACGGCCGGAAGTGGAATCTCCCGACGGCGGCAAGCAAGGCTTTCCGCCGAACGAGATCAGTGACGGCAAGAACTTCTTCGTGCCTAAATTATGTAATCACTGCCAGGACTCGCCGTGTACGCAGGTCTGTCCCGTCGGCGCGACCTTCGTCTCGCCTGACGGCGTCGTTCTGGTGGACAAGAGCTACTGCCTGGGATGTCGCTACTGCGTGCAAGCGTGTCCCTACGGATGCCGCTTCATCAATCCCAAGACAAACACCGCGGAGAAGTGCTCGCTGTGCTATCACCGCATCACCAAGGGATTGACCACAGCGTGTTGCGAAGTCTGCCCAACCGGCGCGCGTCAACTGGCAGACCTCAAAAATCCGAAAGACCCGATTCACGAATTCCTGAAGACTCACACCGTGCAAGTGCTGAAGCCTCACATGGCCACAGGAGCCAAGGTCTTCTACAACGGCATGGACGGGTCGGTCCGATAAGGAGGCTCGTGCAAATTCCAGTTGAAGGCTTCATGTACCCGAACGAAGTGGAACTCCAATGGAGCGTCCTGATCGTTCTCTACCCGTTCATCACGGGACTGGTCGCCGGCGCCTTCATCCTCGCCTCGCTGGAGCGCGTCTTCCGCGTAGAGGCCGTAAAGCCCACCTACCGCCTCGCCCTGCTCACTGCACTGGCCTTTTTGCTGGTCGCGCCGCTTCCCTTGCAACTGCACCTCGGCCATCCTGAACGGTCGCTCGAAATGTACCTGACGCCCCACCGTTCGTCCGCCATGGCAATGTTTGGGTTCGTTTATCTGTGGTACTTGATGGCGGTTCTGCTGCTGGAGATATGGCTCGACTATCGCCGCGACATTGTTCTCAAATCGCAATCCACGACGGGAATTACGCGTCTGTTCTATCGTTTTCTCACATTCGGCTCAAGCAATATCAGCGAACGCTCTCTGCGCATCGACGATCGCCTCGGCTATACGATTACGCTGATAGGAATTCCGTCGGCGTTCATGCTCCACGGATACGTCGGCTTCATTTTCGGCTCGGTAAAGGCGAACCCTTGGTGGTCGTCGCCGCTGATGCCGATCGTATTCATCTTCTCCGCCATGGTTTCAGGCATTGCGGCTGTGATGCTGCTTTATATGCTAAGCGCGAGCCTGCGCGGAAAAGAGATCGACATGCGCTGTGTCGACAAGATCGCCCAATACCTCATGTACACATTCATCATCGACTTCAGCCTGGAGATGCTCGACTTGATCCAGCGTATCTATGAAGCCGATGAGTCCTTCCGGAGCCTCGATTTCATGGTGCACACACGCCTGTGGACTTCGCAGGTCATCGTGCAGATGCTGCTCGGCACGGTGACCCCGATTGCCTTGCTGGCTTTGACGCAACTCTCGAATTTCAAAGAATTGATTCGCAGACGAATCTATGCAATTGCGGGGTGCCTGACCGTTGTCGGCATCTTTGCCATGCGCTGGAACGTTGTGATCGGCGGCCAACTTTTCTCCAAGAGCTTTCTCGGCTATACGACGTACAAGATGAGCTTCGCCACACGCGAAGGACTGCTGCCCGCGATCGTGCTGATGCTGCTTCCCTTCGCCTTTCTCTGGGTCCTGGTAAAACTCCTGCCGCCCTGGCCGGACGCGAGACCTGCCTCCGCCTCCGGTACAGCTCCGGCTCACGGAACCACTTAGCCCGTTCCGGGCAGATGCGGAGTTCTCATGCCGCAAGCTGTCGACAACCTCACGCCGGTTCTGGAAGAACTCAGCGAACAGTTGCGCAATCTTGAACGCCGCGTTGCGGCGCTCGAGGGGCACGCTGAGAAATCGTCGTCAACTGACCTGCAAACAGCATCCATCGCGCTCGAGCGCCCGCGCCCTCCCGCCATTTGGCACGGGTTTCCACCGCTTGAGAGTCCCTCTGCCTTCGTAACAGTTCTAGGCAAGGCCGTTCTCGGAATGGCCGGCGCGTACCTGCTCAGAGCCCTCGCTGAATCGAGCGCAATTCCGAAACTCCCGGTGTTGTTCGTTGCGATTCTCTATGCATGCTTCTGGATGGTTTGGGCTACTCGCATCCACGCTGCCAGCCGCTTTGCCAGCGTGACCTATGCGATCACTTCGGCCCTGATTCTCTCGCCCATGCTGTGGGAATCGACCGTGCGCTTTAAGGCTCTGCCACCAGCGATCGCTGCTTCGGTGACCGCGCTATTTGTTATGCTCGCGATCTCGCTCACGTGGCGGAAAGATCTGCAGTTCATTCCGTGGGTTGCAACTCTCGCCTCGGTCGCTACGGTCTTCGCCCTCATCATTGAGACCCATGAACTGATTGCCCTCACGGCGGCGCTCCTAGTTGTAGCAATGATCACGGAGGTCGTGGCATGCCTGGGACACCGGCCCACATTCAGAGCGATTCCCGCGCTGGCTGCCGACTTTGCTGTCTGGCTGCTGGTTTTTATCCTTGCGTCCGAGGGGACCATTCCTGAGGGGTACCATCCCGCCTCGGCACGAACCATCGTTTTTCTCTGCCTAGTTCTGCTCACGATTTATGGAGGCAGCGTTGGCGTGCGCAGCTTCGTCGCGCACGCGCCGATTACTGTATTCGAGACCGCGCAGGCCATCCTTGCGTTCGGGCTCGCCACGTACGGAGCTATGCGAGCGACACATGGGTCGATCGCACCTTTCCTCGGCATCGGATTCCTGTTGTTGGCATCAGCCTGCTATTGGGGAACTCTGTGGCGCTTCGCGGATGAAGCGCATGCTCGAAATCGCTGGGTATCCGCCACGTGGGCCGCGGCCTTGCTATTGGCGGGCACGTTCCTGCTTTTTCCAGAAAATCTCCAGATCATTCTCTTTGCATTGGCGGCGCCGGCGACGACGTTCTTCTACTCCCGAACGCGCAAACTCAGTCTGGGAATGCACGCTTCTCTATACCTTGCGGCAGCGGTATTTGTATCGCGACTTCTAATTTTTGCCGCAGACGCGTTTGCCGGCGACCTGCCGGCTACGCCAGATGGGCGCATTGCGCTCGTCGCTGCCTCTGGATTGATCTGCTACCTGCTTGGATCACGCGTCACCGAGGAGAAACGAAACCGCCGCATGTTGTGGCTGATTCCCGGCGCAGTTGTGGCATTCGCTGCTGCGGGGCTCGCCGTGACGGCAGTACTGCGGATTTCTTCCAGCCGGTTTGAAGGGGCTCCGGCGACGTTGTCCGTCGTTCGAACGATCGTAAACTGTGTGCTCGCGCTGGCCCTGGCGTTTCTCGGCTCGCGGTGGAAGCGCGTAGAACTGGGATGGCTCGCCTACGCTGCGGTAGCTTTCGGCACGCTGAAGCTGCTCTTTGAAGACTTGCGATTCGGCAACGCCTCGTCGCTCGTGGTCTCGTTGCTGTTCTACGGACTGGTACTCATCTTCTTGCCGCGTGTGATGCGGCAATCGGGCAACACTTCCTAGTCTCGCTTTCCTTGGTCCAATGTGTATTCCATGGCCCTTGCGATCTCGCGCCCGGCATGTGTGCCAATGTATTCGCCCAGTGCCCGATAGCTCTCGAACTGCAGTTCGTCAAACCACTGATCCGCTGTGCTCTCATGCGGAAAGGTTGGATGCTCGAAGAAGTATCGCCACACATCATCCGGCAATTTCTTGACGCCCTTGTCGCCGGGCGCGCCGCTTCGGAGCGGCATGCTCGCCTTAAGCAAAATCAGGATCCCCGTATCTTTCGGATTGTGTGGATCGTAGTAGATGGTCCCGTAAGCGAAGTTATGCTCGCATTGCCGCCCTCCCTCAACAGGACAGATCGACGACCAATCAATCTCAATGTGGGCGCCAAAATCAGTGCGCGCTTTCTCGATCAGGCTGAGAAGGTCTCCAAACGCATAAGCCTGATCTGCATCGCCATCGCACGCCACGATCAGCCGGCATCGCCTGCGCAGCAATTCGTAAACCGCGAGATTCTCAAAGTGTCCGCCATCGGAGAGATACACATATCCTTTTTGCTGATCGCTGTGCGCAAGCACTTCCGAGAACAAATAGCTGAAGCCGAGAGGCGGTCCCGTGCTCACCCATTTCTGCGGATCCCGCGAGTTTCCCATCCACCATCCGAGCCGCACGTCGAACAGAGCCATAAAGAATGCCGTCGCCGGCGACGTGTGATATCCCATGTTCGGACTAGCCGCCGCACCAGAGATCGCCATGGCAGTCCCGAGCGAAATACCGCCCTCAGAGCCGAACTTGCCGAGGCCGCACTTACAGCGGCCCTGTTCTGTTTTCGAATAGCTTGGCAAATAGCCATGTTCAAAGCTGAAGCGTTCGAGTCCAATCCCCGGTTTACCGAGTTCATAACCGCAGTAGAGAGGCGTGAATGCAAACGACTTTGCTCTTCGCGTTGCGTATCCAAGTTCCTCCCCTCCCGTGATGTTCAGGGCCGCATTGATGATGGGGAATGGTCCAGGATAGTTGTCTGCAAGCTCGCATAACGAGATGTCATCTGCCGGATCAAATCCGGTGAACGGCTCCGCATTGCGAACCGAATTCGATGCTCCCAGGTAACACCGCACCAGCCGATTTCGGTAGAAGTGATGAAGGGAAAAATCATTTACGTCGACACGCCATGAGAGTGCGCAGCCAGTGAGGAAAAAGAGACTCCCAATAAAAGGAAGCCACACGAGAGGATTACACTCCACCACAGCCCAATATTGTTCTGACAACGTGCGCAGCGTTCCGCCGCTGGTGAGACTCCAGAGCTGGAGCGTGTCGTCATAGTCAAAAGCCAGCCCCAGGGAAATTTGCACGACGGTGCTTAGCAGGAGCACCAGTCCCACAATGAATACATATGGCGCGACCCTCGCCAGGGCATTCATTACCTTCGGATTCTTAAGCTTCGAAGTCCACGACGAATCTTCGGCCGAGTCACTATTCTTGCCCGCATTGGGATCGTTCGTCGGTTTGCCACTCGTCCTCGCGCTGCTGGCCGCCTTCAGTCCCAGGTAGTTGTGCAGAACCCAAAGCACACCGGCGGTGATGGATGGCATTTTGAAGGTGATCAGCCAGAGCACGAGAAGCGGCGCGAATGCCGTCGTGCCCGCCAACAAAAGCCAACCCAACGTCAGTAGCATAAGGTAACCGCCGAGCCGAGCCCACCATTCGCGCACAACGTCCATAGACCCCCGCCCGACCAATCCGAGATGCAGCATGCCCACCAACAACATGATCGCCATGAGCACGCCGCTGCCAAACACCATCACTACCCAATCGGTGCTAGTTCGAATCGCCGAAGGCAGATGCCTCAGCAACAGGATGTAGCTATACATCAGGCAGCCGCCGACGGCTCCCGCCAAGGGAGAAAACAAGCACAAAGCAAGGTTTGAAATGATCAGCCTAGGAGGCTTGTGCGTACGATGGCGCCGTAATCTTCTGACGGAAACAAGAATTGCGACGATCCCCCACACCACAAACTCGAATGCTGCCCCTATGAATGCGCACCATCCAATCGATGCCTTCGTGAAGGCCAGGTTTTGCCAGAGTCCACAATTCAGCAGGATGCACGACACCACGAATGGCAGCATGACGGTGACCGTGATCTTGACTCTTCGAAATGATGCCCTCACCCTCTGAAACCATGTTTTGGGAATCGTGGCCGGCGGGGCTTCCGCGACCAGATTGATCGCCATCGAAATGCACGCGAGAAAGAGAACGGCGCCTCCTGCCCCGAGAAAGCCCGCGCCCTTGTACCTATCTCCTGCGATAACTAGCGGCAGCAACACACTCTGGCACAGCAGGAAAATGCTAACAAACACCATGCCGAAGATGGTCTGATTCAAGAAGACGTTGCGCATCCAAGTTCCGAGCATGGCCCAGGTGTCTCCTGAGACGGCGCCGGTGTGTGGCGTCAGATAGTTGCTGTAGAGCCGCAGCCAGTGGACGACAGGAGGTTCACTGCGGCGGTCGGGCGTGTACTTTCCTGGACGCAGGACCTCTTCCACCTTTTCGAAGCTGGGCTCAGCCTGGGAAGCCGTGAGCCGCCGGGTCAGCGCCGCCAGCCACGAGCCAATGTAACCTCCTCCAGACACAGTTGACAGATAGTCGAACTTGCGAAGAATGCCCTGCTGGGCGAGCGCCTGCAGGATGCCGAGATTGAACGTGGCGCTGCGAATGCCGCCGCCAGAAAACGCCAGGCCGATCAAATTGCCGTTGTGAGCTTCAACCTTCACACCGCGGCCGGCACGAGACGCGCTGATGTGCTGAAGCTCGCGCTCGAAGACACAATCAAAGGTGACAGGAGGGTCGGCTGTGGACGTATGATGGGCCCCGGGACGGTGACCATTCGCTTTGGGTGGTGACATTGCGACCTCGACACGGGAAAGCTGCTCCCTTGGCGGGGCTCACCTTAGCAGATTGGAGCGTCCTGTCAATAAAAATGCTGGGCTCATCCGGAAAATGGAACAAAGAGGGCTTGCAATTGGGCGGGCATCATGGGACAAGAAATTCGTGGCTAGTCGCCCTCAACTCTAATGTCGCCGACTCCAACGTGCGCGCGGAGTTCGTATTTTCCATTGCCGTGATATTTCAGCGTCTTGCCCAGCCAGCCGCTGGTTTGGCCGTAGCTGGTGTGTACGTCGCCAATCCCGGTGCTCGCATTCACCAGCCTGTAGCCTGAGTGTTCGGTGTTGATCCGGAGATCGCCAACGCCGAGGTTCACCTGCTTGTCACCGGTGATGTCGTCGATCGTCATATCGCCAACCTTCTGATGCAAGTCCAGATTCGTATTGGCTGGAACTTCCAACTCCACGTCGAAGTTAGTATTTCCGCTCATAGGTCCGTGGAACTCAACGTTCGCATCCGAGCCTCGAACCTCGAAATCGACATGCGCTTCCTTGACGTTGCGCTCATGCCGCGATTTGACCGTATATCGCAGCCGGATCTGCGTGGAATCGCCAAGTCTGACATGCAGGTCGCCTACACTCATCCGAACGTGCAGGTAGCCTCCAGAGACGAACTCGCGAGAGTCTGTCTTCGTCTCCTCATAGTTCCAATCCTTGGCGGCACAGAACGGCACCAGCGCGAGACAAAACAGAAGAACCCTGTACACCCGTAAACCAGAACGGTAACGATTGGTCATAGGCCACCTCTCTCGGGCGCAGATTCGCCTGTTGGATATACGTAGAAGTGAGGCCGGGAGTTCCCTGGATATTAGCTCTTAAAGTCGGCTACCCCGTCCCATACAAGTTGGACGGCGATCGCGAGGATCAGGAAACCGAAAATCTTATTGATGGCACCAACCGCGCTCGGCCCCAGTTTGCGGACTAACGGACCTCCCAACCAGAAGAACAGGACAACACTGAGAGCAACGCAGGCGATGCCGATAACCATGCCGATATAGGCTGCGGCGTTGTCGACGTGAGCCGCCAAAGCCATGACGATGCCGATCGCTCCGGGCCCGGACATCAGCGGCATGGCAAGGGGTGTGAGTGATATGTCTTCCTTCTCCACGGCCTCGTCGCTTTCTGCCGGGCTGATTCGCGCGTGGGAGGTGACCATTCCCCAGGCCGTATTCGCCACGATGAGCCCCCCTGCAATCTTCAGAACCGGAAGCGAAATTCCGAAAAAATAAAGGACGAAACGGCCAAAGAAAAGAAACGTAACGAGAATGACAAAGACCCAAATACCGGTCTTGCACGCGGTCCGGCGGCGATCGGCGGCAGTCCAGTTCGATGTCATGGTGAAGAAAATCGGAATGCCACCAAAAGGATCGACGATTGGGAACAAAGCCAGAAACGTGGCCGCCGCCGAAGCGGGCAATGTGCGAAGAAACAAGCCAAGGGCGTGGGCTGTTGTCATACGCCTAACGGTACCCCTCGAGCGTTTTGGCGGCACGGTTGAGAGCTGCCGTTAAAATAGCAAGCTGCTGCCGTACTCGGTCGCTATCCCCTTTATCGAGGGCTTCATTGACTCCCGGGATCACGACTGCTGCGTAGCCTGTATATTCTCCGGGCGCGTAAATAGCGTGGCGAAACCATGGACGATGCGGCAATCCCTGGGGCACAAGCAAAGCCCGCTCGGTGGCCAACAGAGCATCATTTAGACGGGTGGCATCGGCTGGGGGATTTTTCTGCCGCGCGAGAACCTTTGTTCCTGCGGACTGAAAATGACGGGCAGCGGCATTCACAGCATCGAAGTCGACGGAGTGAGTGCCGAACTTGTCGTCGGCCCTGCGCTTCGCCGCATCCAGGTAGGCGGTTATCTCTTTGCCGTATTCCTCATAGTCGTACGGCAGTACGTCGGCGCCGGCCATGCGAACGACTTCCAATCCGAAGACGCGCGCCATCTCTTGCTCGTACACGAAATCGGGATCGCCAAACTTCTTGAACCAGGCAAAATTGTCGAAGACCGAGTGATAAACGCCATAGGGACCGCTCGAACTCACATCAGTTGAGGGAACTGCGAGATGCTGCAGGAAGGCCGTATAGTCGGATCCGCTGCCCAGATCACCGACGGGTACATCCGCTTTCACCTGAGCCACCGGTAAACGATGATTCTCTCCGGTGGACTCGGCCGGCGACTGCGTTGAGGGCGCTGCCTCGGGCTGCGAAGATTTCTGCCAGGCATCGTAGACTGTACCGCCTTTGGGGCTGGGAATCACCTTCGTTACATCGCGAAGAAATTGTTTCAAACTGGGGACGGCTGATCCGCCGAACTTCGCTCCCGAGACGGCGACATCCATATTGAAATATCCAGGCGAATGCCGCAGCTCGACCTCGTGCTGCTCGACCCATTCGGTAGAGCCCATGAGACCCTCTTCCTCGCCGTCCCAACTGGCGAAGATTACCGTGCGCTTGGGCTTCCAGCCGGCCTTCAGTAGTTCTCCTACTCCATGCACGGCTTCGAGCATTGCCGCGGTGCCACTGTTGGGATCGACCGCACCGTAGACCCATGCGTCTCGATGATTCCCGGCGACCACCCATTGATCCGGCAGTTCGGTACCTTGCACACGGCCGATCACATCCCAGAGAGTGCGGTATTGATAGTCCTGTTTCAGGTGCAGTCTCAGCTTCGCGGGTCCCGCGCCAACGTGATAGGTGAACGGAAGCGATCCTTGCCACTCGCGCGGCGAGTCCGGACCGGCTAGATGCTGAAGAATGGGCCAGGCATCTTGATAGGAAATCGGTGTCACCGGGATCTTCGGCATTTGCGCGGAATCATTCGGAGAGATTCGCTGAGATGCTGGCAGCGAAGGTGTCGACGCGACACCGGGTGTGGTGGGATCGCCCGGGAACTCGAACATGTAACCGATGGAACCACGCTGCACGCCGGTGTCTGGACGCCAGGGGCCGTCAGGATATTTGTCTCCGCGGCGCCAGCCGTCATCGGCTGGATCGGAGTAGATAATCATCCCCGCAGCGCCGTGTTCCTGGGCGACAAAGACTTTCACGCCGCGAAAATTCTGGCCATAGCGGACGAGCACGATCTTGCCGCGCACGTCGACCTTCATTTTCTCCAGCTTCTCAAAATCCTCCGGCGTGCCGTAATTCGCGTAAACAACTTCAGCCTCGACGTCACCGGAAGGCGACATCCCGGTGAATGGCATGACGACGCGAGGATCATCCTGGTAGGGATCGTTGTTGACGTGTTCCCGCGTGGGACCGTGCATCTCGACGCCGGCGGGTGCGGTCAGGTCCACACTGATTTCGACGGGATAGTTCATCCAGACCTTGTATTCGACAATTTCAGTATCGAGGCCGGCGTCACGAAACTTTTTGGCAACGTACTCAGCGGTGGCTTTGTCCTCCACCGTTCCCGCCATGTGCGGGACTTTGGTCAGGATTCGAAGGTGCTCCTCGGCCAGCTTGGAATCGGGAACCGACAGGAATTGCGTTTCCGCGGCCGTCTCTGCGGCCGCATTGCGGAAACCGAATATGGAGGATAAAGCCGCGACGCCGTTTCTCTCCGCGGTCGTCGAGGGGCCAAGCCAAAAAACGGTCGCGAGGACCCCCGCAAGCAAGCGTTTCATGAAAAATTCCCGGGCTCGAGTTAGTAAGGTAACACAGCAAAAACGCTCGGTGATTGTCAGCCGCGTATCTGGCCGCTGCCCACAATCTCGTACTTGGAAGAGGTCAACTCGGCAAGCGCGAAAGGGCCCCGGCAGTGCAGTTTCTGTGTGCTGATGCCCATCTCGGCGCCGAAGCCAAATTCGGCGCCATCCGTGAATCGCGTGGAGGCATTCCAATAGACCGCAGCGGAGTCCACACCTTGAAGAAACTTGCGAGCGCTCTTTTCATCGGAAGTGACGATTGAATCGGAGTGTTTGGTCGAATACTGGTTGATGTGCGTGATGGCTGCGTCTACGTTCGCGACTACCGCTATCGCCATGCAGAGACGAAGATACTCTTCGTACCACTCCTGCTCGATTGCGGGTCCGACAGGTAACCCTGCGGCCAGGGAGCGAGCTTTCCCATCGCCGCGCACCTCCACACCGGCGTCAATCAACTTCTTGACGATGTGGGGAATGTATTCCGCCGCCACTCGCTCGTGCACCAGCAACTTTTCCGCCGCGTTGCAAACCGAGGGACGCTGCGTCTTGGCGTTGATTACAATGCGGTCCGCCATATCAAAATCGGCCGAGGAATCCACAAAGATGTGGCAATTCCCTGCCCCAGTCTCAATGACTGGAACGGCCGAATTCTCCGTGACGAACGTGATCAAGCCCGCGCCACCACGCGGAATGATCACATCAACCAGACCACGAGCTTTAATCAGTTCCCGCACTGAGTGACGGGTTCCGGAATCAAGCAATTCGACAGCACCCTCAGGCACGCCCGAAACACCAGCCATGATCTCGACCAAACATTGATTGCTGCGAGCGGCTTCCTTGCCTCCGCGAAGAACAATGGCATTGCCGGTCTTCAGCGCAAGGACGGCGGTATCAACCGTGACATTCGGCCGGGACTCATAGATGATCCCGATGACTCCCAGAGGAACGCGTACTTTGCGGATCTGCAAGCCATTCGATTTGGTCCACTGGGCGAGCGTCTCCCCGATCGGGTCGGGCAAGACAACAACGTCGCGCACCCCCCGCGCCATCTCTTGAATCCGTTTGGGATTCAATAGAAGCCGATCGCGCATCGCCTCTTCGAGGCCCGAATGCTCCAGATCGGCCTGGTTTGCAGCGAGTATGTCGCTCTGATGACTTTCGAGTGCATCGGCGATTGCGAGAAGTAAACCGTTCTTGGTCTCTGTGGAGAACTGTGCCAGCTTCGCGGAAGCCGACCGGGCACGCAGCAACTTCTGCTGTGCGGAGGACGTCGATGGAACAGTCGTAGCCATTACGATTTCTTTTGCGGGGGAAAGTAAGTTCCAATCTTGCGCGCCATTCCCCATGTAATGGCGTGCGGGTGCCTGCCGTTGACGATGGCGACATGTACTCCGCCCTCGCTGGCGAGTTTGGCCGCCCGAAGCTTAGAAATCATGCCGCCGCGCCCCTGCGAACTCTTGCCATTACATTGCGCTTCGAGCTCTGGCGTGAGCTTTTTGATCACACGCTGAATCTTTGGCTTCTTTTTGCCGTTGGGCACCAGGAATCCGTCAACATTGGTCAGCAGCAGTAGCCAGTCCGCTTTTACTGCCGTGGCTAGCAGTGAACTCAGTTCGTCGTTGTCGCCGAACGCGCCTTCCAGTTCGCGAACAGAGACACTGTCATTCTCGTTCACGATGGGCACTACTCCTAACGCGAGTAATTCAGCCAAAGCATTCTGGAGATTTCGATATCTGACCGGCGAGGTGAAGTCGTCGCTGGAGAGCAATAGCTGTGCGACCACTTTCTTGCCGAAAAACAGGCGCTCATAAGTATGCATCAGCTTGCTCTGACCGACTGCCGCGCAAGCCTGCATACGAGGAACGTCACCGGGCCGTTTTTTAAGCTGTAAGCCCGATATGCCAGCGGCGATCGCTCCCGAGGTGACGATCAGGTACTCGTTCTTCGACAAGTCAAACTGATCCACCATCCCGCGGAGAAGGTTGACATCGATCTGCCCTCCGGGGGCAATAAGACTGGTGCCGACTTTTATGACTACGCGCATCGGTTGTGCTGGCTTCTGCGGGGAGCGAATTTTCGCTCCGCTGCCGCGTGGATCCGACGTGGAGCACACGGCCTCCCGCGGGGAGGGACAACACATCTATCCTGCCGTTAGAATGGCTTACTTGGCAAGGTGAAAATCCTGCTGGGGACCTTAGATGCCTGCTTCGAATGCTACTAGCCGCTTTTCCGATCGCGTTGAGAACTACATCCTGTACCGTCCCGGATATCCGACCGCTGCTCTGGAAACATTGAAGCACGAATGCGGACTGAAGTCTGGGCACGTGATCGCCGACATTGCCTCCGGAACGGGAATCTGGACTCGCGCACTCCTCGAAAACGGAAACGCAGTTTGCGGTGTGGAACCGAATTCCGATATGCGGGAAGCCGGCGAACGGCTGCTGGCAGACTTTTCGAGGTTCACTAGTGTCAACGGAAAGGCCGAGGCGACAACGCTTCCGGACGCGAGTATCGACTTCATCACGTCGGCCCAGGCCGCGCACTGGTTCGATCGTGTCCGCGCGCGGCAAGAGTTTTCGCGAATCCTGAAGCCCTCAGGATGGCTTGTGCTGCTGTGGAACGAACGCGAGGTTGATACGACTCCCTTTCTGCGCGACTACGAGCAGCTACTGCTTACCTACGGAACGGATTACGCAGACGTACGGCACGAACGGACGACGGATGCGGTCCATGAGTTCTTCGACCCAGCACCATACACCGAGAAAGTTTTTCCCATGACACAGGAGTTCGACTATGTCGGCCTCGAGGGACGCCTGCTCTCTTCTTCCTACGCCCCCGGCCCGGAGCATCAGAAGCATGCACCCATGTTGAGGGAATTGCGGAAACTTTTTGAGCAGCATGCACAGAACGGGCGAGTCAGGTTCGATTACAAGACCCGAATTTACTTCGGACAGCTAAACGCTGGTTAGCTGCCAAAAGCAATTGCTCTCAGAGCGCCAAGGTTCACGAAGGAATGCACCTCCGCTCTGATACGATTTTCCGTTATTTCTCGAGGGTTCCCGTGTCTCAGGAAAAATCTCTTCATATGACGCCCGAGGAGTTCCGCCGCTACGGCCACGCCGTGGTGGACTGGATCGCCGACTACCAATCACGTATCGAATCTTTTCCCGTGCTGTCACAGGTCAAGCCCGGACAGATTCGTGCCTCTCTCCCGCTCGACCCTCCGGCCCAGGGTGAGTCTTTCGAAGCTGTCCTGAAAGATGTCGAGCAATTGATTCTGCCCGGCGTGACGCACTGGCAGTCTCCGAACTTCTTCGCCTATTTCCCATGTAATGCATCGGGCCCTGGAATTCTCGGCGATCTCGTGTCTTCTGGTCTTGGCGTGCAGGGGATGCTTTGGTCGACCAGTCCAGCATGTACCGAACTCGAGACCCACGTATTGGATTGGCTCGTCGGGATGATGGGTCTGCCGGAGAAGTTTCTCTCTTCAGGTACTGGGGGCGGAGTAATTCAAGACACCGCATCGAGCGCAGTCCTTTGTGCACTACTGGCTGCACGCGAACGCGCCAGCAACTACACGATGAACAAGAAAGGTGGAAACGGCCGGCTCGTCGCCTATGCGTCAACGCACACTCATTCGTCGCTCGAGAAAGCGGCAATGATCGCCGGCATCGGTACCGAGAATCTTCGCCTGATTGAGGTGGATGACAAGTTCGCCATGAAGCCTGAGGCACTGACCAGGCAAGTTGAATCGGATAAAAGAGCTGGCCTGACTCCCTGCTTTGTGTGCGCAACGGTGGGCACGACGTCATCCAACGCGATGGATCCTGTTCGCGCCATCGGCGAGGTCTGCCGCACGAACGATCTCTGGCTGCATGTCGATGCCGCGATGTCAGGCACCGCGATGGTGTGCTCGGAATTCCGGCATCTTCAGGATGGAGTCGAACTCGCCGATAGCTACAATTTTAATCCCCATAAATGGATGGGAGCGAACTTCGACTGCAGTTGCTTTTGGGTCGCGGACCGCAAGGCCCTCATTCAAACGTTGAGTATTCTGCCCGAGTATTTGCGGAATCAGGCGACCGAGTCCGGAGCCGTGATCGACTACCGCGATTGGCATATCCAGCTAGGGCGGCGGTTCCGTTCCCTGAAATTGTGGTTCTTGATTCGGCACTACGGGGTCGAAGGCTTGCAAGAAAACGTTCGCGAGCATGTGCGACTGGCGCAGGAGTTCGCGGATTGGGTAAAAAATGACGAGCGGTTTGAATTGGCGGCTCCCACACCGTTAAATCTCGTCTGTTTCCGGCACAGAGGTGGTGACGCGGTGAATCAGGCAATCATGGACCGGTTGAACCAGAGCGGAGATCTATTTCTCACTCACACCAAGCTAAACGGAAAACTGACGCTGCGCTTATCCGTGGGACAGATGAATACAAAGGCCAGGCATGTGGTGCATGCGTGGAAAAGAATTAGAGACGAAGCGTCGAGTGTCACGTCGAGTTGAAGAACAATGGAAGAAATTGAGAGATTCCGAGGAAGTCTTCTAGGACTGGCTGCCGGAGACGCCCTGGGGACGACGGTGGAGTTCCACGAGCCCGGAACTTTCGAACCAGTTCTGGAAATTAGCGGTGGCGGAGTCTTTCATCTAGCGCCCGGCGAGTGGACCGATGACACATCGATGGCGCTGTGCCTGGCCGAGAGTCTAATAGAACGTGGGGGCTTCGATCTTTCCGATCAACTGGAGCGCTACCTCCGATGGCATAAAACAGGCTACATGAGCAGTAATGGAGCTTGCTTCGATATTGGAAATACCGTGCGAGCGGCTCTCGCGCGATTTGAACGTATCCGAAAGATCTATGCTGTACCTGACGAAATGTCAGCCGGAAACGGATCGCTCATGCGTCTTTGTCCGGTGCCACTGTGCTGGTGGAGATGGCCGGCACGTGCGATGGAGCTTTCCGGCGAGTCGTCGCGTACTACCCACGGAGCCAGAGCCGCCACCGATGCCTGCAGGTATTTCGGTGGCTTGCTGGTAGGAGCAGTGATGGGCGTCGACAAAGCGACTCTTCTCTCGCCACGATACGCACCGCTCGCGGAATATTGGGACAAGAATCACTTGGCGCCGGAAATCGACGAGATTGCTTGTGGCTCGTTCATGAAACGAGAACCGCCCGTTATTGAGTCGACTGGGTACGTGGTAAGAACTCTGGAAGCGGCTCTTTGGGCATTCCATCGCAGCAGTACCTTTGAGGAAGGTTGTCGATTGGCAGTAAATCTTGGCGGCGATGCCGATACCTGTGGCGCCGTTTTCGGGCAACTAGCAGGCGCTTTCTATGCCGAAGAGGGCATCCCTGAACGCTGGCGGCGAATACTAGCGCACCGCGAACTCATCCAGTCCCTGGCAGGGAAACTCTGCAGATTGTCCGCCGATCCCGCAATTCTCGCTTAGTTCCGAGTCGGACTCTGTTGAAGGGGAGCGACGTTTTCCTTGTGGGACAGCCGGCAGGAAAAGAAGCCCGGCGTGTGACCGCCGGGCCTATCACTCAACCAACTAGGGTACTACTATTTTGGGACCGTTTCGCGGAAGCATCTCTTGCTGCATCGCTTCCGTTGCGTCCAGAAGGGTGGTACCAGTGAAGATGTCGAAGAAGGTTTCTGTTTTCGACGTGGTGTCCTTGATCTCAAGGGCGGTTTGCTCATACGCACTCAGCGGCACGGACTTCACACCAAACACTGCTTCATTGGAGAATACGATTAAGCAGTCATAGTCCGCGCGGAACGTAACTTTCCTTTCTTTATGCTTGCCGACAGACTCCTCTTCCTGCGAGTGAATCAACGCAGTGGACTTGGTCGGATTGATATCAATATCGATCCAGAGATTCTTGCCATCTGGTCTCGGTGCGGGACGGTTTACAAGAATTTTAGTCAGTTTTGTAGCGGTAACAGTAGGCATAGATTCCTCCTCTAAGCCGGCCTGCCCGTCAGGGCTGCTGCCGGGCAGGGTTGGAGTGATTTGCCGAGTCTCGAGTGATTTCGCGGAAGCGAGAATCCACGAGCAGTTTGCGGAAATTGGGCACGTTCTCCAGTTGTTCCAGAGTCCAGCCCAGGGTGAGAGATTTTTCCAACAGGTCCAGCGCGGTGCTGCGATCGCCGAAGTTCTCATAAGCCTCCGCCGCAGTGGAAAGAATGTTGGGATCGTCCGGAGAGCGCGCCAGAGCAGCTTCGATCAACGGCAGGGCTCTTTCACGAAGGCCTTGTCTCGAGTAAAGCAGGCCCAGTTCTGCTTGCAACTCGGGATCGTCTCCACGGACCTTCAGTAGCGCCTCAAGACGCGATTGCTCCTGCCGGTAGGCTGAGTCAGCTTCTTGCTTGCGATTCAGCCATTCGCAGGCGAGGCCCAGGTTCGACCAGGCATGCCAGTCACTGGCATTGATTTCTAACGCCTTGCGGGTTGCGGTTGTCGCATCCTCCCATCGTCTCCGTCCCAAGTAGAACGCTCCCAGATTCGTGTAGGCCGCGTAGCTGGGCTGCAGATCGATCGAACGTTTCAGGTGCACTTCAGCCTGGCTATACTGCGCCGTAAACTGCAACACCCCACCCAACGCAGCGTGGACTAGCGCATTGTCCGGGGTAATCTGTAATGCGGTTTTAAACTTCTCGGCCGCCTCGGCGTTGCGGCCGTGCCTGTAGTAAAAGGATGCGAGTTCGTAAAAGCCGTCCCAGTTCTGCGGTCGAAGAGCCGCGGCCGTCGTATAGAGGCTCTCCGCTTTTTCGGCCTGGCCGATATCCGCGGATATCGCGGCTCGCGTCAGCATCACCGCGGGGTCGCGAGGAGCAAGGCCTTCCGCTCTTTGGATTTCCTCGAGCGCCAGGTTGTACTGTCCTCTTCCGTTGTGAATGCGCGCCAGCGTGGCATAAACCGCGGGAAGTTCTCGGTTCAACTCTGCTGCTTTGTGGCAGTTCTTCTCTGCCTCATCGATCCAACGAGAGTCGTGATCCAGGCGATACCTCGCCCAATAAACCTCCGCTAAAGCGCTGAAACCGAGTGCGAAGCTGGGGTCCGCTTTCACGGATTGCTGAAAGGCGTGTTCGGCCGAGTCAAGACTCTTCGGCTTGTCCCAACGCTCCAGATCCTTCATTCCGGTTAGATAGGCTTCGTGTGGCACAGCCGGACTGGTGGCTCTTGATGCGGGGTTGTTGGCCCAGAACGCGGGAACGAAATGTCGGCCGAGCCAGGCCGCCAGCAGCGCGGAGCAGGCGATGAGAAGTATGGCGACCGCCCTCAATCGGATTCTCGGGTGTACCGCTCCAGATCTCCATAGGATTCTTAGTTGAGTTTGTACCGGCACGGATGACCGCCTCAGGTCCACCGCGATTTCGCGCGCTGACGAGTAGCGCTTCTCGGGATCCTTTTCCAGACATTTCTGGATTACCGCATCGAGCCCGCCGCTGATTCGTGGATTCAGTTTGCTCGCCGATGTTGCCGGCTGATGCACGATTGCTTCAGTGAGGGCCGGGCCTGATCCCAAGAATGGTCGGCGGGCCGTCGCCATTTCGAAGAGCACGCAACCGGCTGCCCAAATATCGGTACGCACATCAAACGTCCGTTTGAGCAGTTGTTCGGGGGCCATATAGGGCAACGTTCCAACAATGGCTCGAGTTTCACTCTGGCTCAGGGTGACTGCATCTGGAGTGAGCTCACCACGCAAGATGTCGGCGAGACCAAAGTCAAGAATCTTGAGCCGCGCTTCTGAAGTGATGCGTAAGTTCGCGGGTTTGAGGTCACGATGAATTACTCCGTGATCGTGGGCTGCCGCGAGACCTTCGGCGAGTTGCGACCCGAGATTGTTGATCTCCGTCTCTGACAACGGCCCAGCTCCTATCATCGCGTCGAGAGAAAGGCCGTCTATGAACTCTTCGACCAGGAAGTCTGTGCCATCTTCGGTATCAAAGTCATGAACGGTGGCGATATTCGCGTGATTGAGTTTGGAGAGCATCAGCGCTTCTTTGCGAAAGCGTTTGTGGGCAGCTGACTCGACTACGGTTCCCGGAGGGAGTACTTTGAGTGCGACATCCCGGTCGAGGCGCTCGTCATGAGCGCGGTAAACGACACCCATACCTCCGGCACCGATCTGCTCGAGAATTCGATAATGGGAAAGTGTGGCCTGCATGGGGACATCCGGCCGAGCTTTTCGTTCGATCCCCGTGGCCCAATACTTCGCCAAGTTCAAAGGCGGTCGACTCTGAAGGAGCAGAATTCCGGGTGGAAAGTGCTTTCCGAGCGCCGGGAGAGAATTTGGATATGGGCATTCTACTCAACAATTCTTAGCGCGCAGTGATCGGACTCACATCTGGGAATAATTTCCAGACCGGCAGGAATGAGCCTCTGACTTGCTACTGAGGGCGCGGAACTTTGCGAGATCAATCGGAAACTAATCTGCGGGCATGGGCGCGGTGCGTGGGGAGCCCCGTCTTTCCCTTTCTGGATATGTAGGAGCCGCGGGAACTTCCATCCATTTGCGGACTTGAGGCAACGCGTTGCGCATGGCGGTTTCGCCTACCTTGATCAGATCCGCGGCGCGCCTGAAGTCGTCATACGCAAATCCGGCTACATCGGGCTCGACTACCAGATCGGCCGCGCTTCGCCAAATCGGTGCCATGGCATCCTGAGCGATTGCAAAGGACTGTCCGATTACATCGAATAAATGACGCGGCGGGCCACCGTTCGACCATGTTCCCTTCAGGTGAATCGCGAGCACGCGCTCAGCACCCATCTCGCGCAGAGGCCGCGACGGTACCGGATGAGAAAGCATGCCGTCAACGAGGTGCCGTCCGCGAATCTGCACTGGAAGAAACATTCCCGGATACGCGCAACTGGCCCGAACCGGATCGATGATAGCCCCGGAGTGAAATACCACTCCCTCTCCCGTGTTGAAGTCAGTCGCCGTTACTCCCAGGGGAATGCGCAGGTCTTCAAAGTGCTTGCACTTCAGGGTTCTCGTAAGGAACGAGATCATGCGGTCGTTGGAGGCGAAACCGTAGCGAGAAAGAGTCCAGCGGGCGAAGCTTGTAAACCGCGTGTTACGGGCAACTTCTTCCATCTCGGCCAGGGACAGGCCGCTGCAATAGCACGCGCCAATCAGGGCACCCACACTGGTTCCCGTGACCGCACGAATAGGAATTCCTTCTTGTTCGAGAACCTTCAGAACTCCAATGTGAGCGATGCCACGGGCGAAACCTCCTCCGAGTGCAACGCCGATAGCAGGAGTTTGGGTTGGTCCAACGGATGAAACGGGCTTGCGGGAAAGTTCGCGGCCGAACGCCTGAACCGAACGAATGATATTCCCCAGACTTTTCACGGCGAAACCCCACGTGCTCTGGCCTGAATGCACCAGAACCGCAAAACCCCGTCTACTGAGTAAGATGCCATATTTTGGGGCAAGGCTGTAAGGGCACGAGGGTGCCAGTGCGCGTTACTCTAATGCCAGTAACCAGTTACCTTCCCGCGATAGCGCGGAAAGGTGACGGATTCCCTCTATTCCTGCTAACTTGCGGACAGTATGGTACGAGAGATTTCAGCGGGTGGAGTAGTCGTCCGGCACCTAGACGGGGAGTGGTGGATGGCCGCCATTGAGCCAGCGGGAGACCCTTCGCCCGCGCCAGCTCCATCAAAGCGCGCTGCCCGGATGACGAGCAAGGCAGTCCTCTGTTTACCGAAGGGCCTGGTTGATCCAGGGGAGAAAGCGCTGGATGCAGCGCTGCGGGAAGTGCGTGAAGAGACCGGCATCACGGCCTCGATGGTATCCAAACTTGCTGACATCAAATACATGTACGTCCGCTCCTGGGGAGACGGCGAGCGGGTATTCAAGATTGTCAGCTTTTATCTGCTGCGCTACGAATCAGGAGAGATCGACCATATCTCGCAAGCGATGCGAATTGAGGTCGCGCGAGCTTCATGGATTCGGCTCGCAGATGCCCCCAAACTTCTCGCTTACAAGGGTGAGAAGCAGATGGCAAAGCAGGCGTTGGAGTATGTGACCACGCACACTGCGTTGTGAAGGGCGCGTGTGGAAAAATCTCCTGCGAAGCGATTACCATGACTACGACGCTGTCCCGTCGAGGGCGGTCGGGTCATCTCTCTTGCCAGTCAATCATTCTTCCAAATCCGAGTCATAGAAACGGGTTCACCGTCGAGGCCTGATCATGAAGCAAATTCATAGAGTTGCTGTTTTGGGCGCTGGGACGATGGGGGCGCGCATCGCCGCACATTTTGCCAACGCGGGCGTGCCCAGTTATCTGCTCGACATTGTTCCTCCAGATGCGGATGCGCCCGCCCGAAACAAGATTGCGGCCGCCGGTCTGGAAGGAGCGAAGAAGTCGAAGCCCGCTGCCTTCATGGACCCTTCCCTTGCACGGTTGGTCACAATCGGAAATTTCGAAGACGATCTCAAGAAGCTGGCCGACGTCGATTGGATCATCGAGGCCGTGGTCGAAAACCTCGAGATCAAGCGGAGCCTGCTGAGAAAAATCGAAGCGGTCCGCAAGCCGGGAACGATCATCACCACCAATACGAGCGGATTGCCAGTTGGCAAGATCGCCGAAGGTTTCTCCGACAATTTCCGTCGCGCGTGGTTCGGCACACATTTCTTTAATCCGCCGCGCTATATGCGGCTGCTCGAGATTATTCCTACTCCGGAATCGGATCGCGGTGCAATTGATGCCATCGCTCATTTTTGCGATGTCCGTTTAGGTAAAGGCGTCGTCATCGCGAAAGACACTCCGAACTTTATCGGCAACCGCATCGGAACCTTCTCCGTGCTGAACGTGATGCGGCTCATGCAGGAGATGGGATTGAGCGTCGAAGAGGTCGACGCACTGACCGGGCAGGCAGTGGGATGGCCAAAGTCGGCGACCTTCCGAACCATCGACCTGGTGGGACTCGACATCCTGGGCCATGTTGTCGGGAACCTGATTTCCAACGTGAAAGACGAACGCAGCGATCTGCAATTGCCCGACTTCTTCAAAAAGATGCTCTCCAACAAGTGGCTTGGGGACAAGGCCAAAGGCGGTTTTTACAAGAAGGTGAAGGGCGGCGAAGGCCAGGAGGATGAACGCCTCGCAATCGACTGGAAGACGCTTGACTATCATCCGCGCCAGAAACCGAAATTCCCCGCCTTAGACATGGCGAAGAACGTCGAAGAGACTGGAGCCCGGCTGCGCATGATCCTCGGCATGGAAGGTTCCGGTCCGCAGAAAGGCGACAAGGCAGGCGCATTCCTGTGGGCAGCTTTATCCGATCTCTGGACCTACGCCGCCAATCGAGTGCCCGAGATCTCCGATTCGATCGTCGAGATCGATCGTGCGATGAAACTCGGTTTCAACTGGGAACTAGGCCCGTTCGAGTTGTGGGATGCGGCGGGCGTCGAGGCAACAGTCTTAAGGATGAAGAAGGAAGGAAAGCCGGTAGCGGCGAATGTGGAAAAGCTGCTGGCGTCGGGTCAAAAGTTCTGGTACGGCGACGATCCCAAAGCCTCCTCGGGACGCGCGTATTTCGATCTCGCGAGCGGACATGTGAAGCCCGTTGAAGTCTCCACGGGCGTGTGGTCCGTAACAGTTGCGAAGAAATCCAATGGTGTCGTGAAGAAAAATTCCGGTGCCTCGTTGGTAGATCTGGGCGACGGTGTCGCGTGCATCGAGTTTCACAGCAAGATGAACACCCTCGGCACCGACATCATCGGATTGATCACGCAAACCCTGAAATCGGGAGGCCCGGGCGACAACTTCGACGCCTTCGTCATCACCAACGACGCTACGAACTTTTCGGTTGGCGCGAACTTGATGCTCCTTCTGATAAGCGTTCAGGAGGAAGAATGGGATGACGTCGATCTCGTGATTCGTCAGTTCCAAGGGATGACACAGGCCATCAAGTTCTCGCCGAAACCGGTCGTTTCGGCTCCGTTCGGCCTCTGTCTTGGCGGCGGCACGGAAATTTCATTACATGCCGCCGCACGGCAGCCGCATGCGGAACTTTATACGGGTTTAGTGGAGGTTGGTGTTGGACTTCTACCGGGAGGTGGGGGCTGCAAAGAAATGCTGCTGCGCGCAGTCGATAGCGCCGCGGCGGCGAAGGGCAGGTCTTCTAACGAAGCGCTGGCGGGCTCGGTCGAGATGCTCGAAGCTATGAAGAAAGCATTCGAGACCATCGCCACCGCGAAAGTCGCAACGTCGTCGCACGAGGCCCGCGGCCTTGGATTCTTGTCGGATTCAGACCGCATCACGATGAACCGTGAACGCGTGCTCTCCGATGCAAAGGCAAGGGCGCTTGAGCTTGCCCGCAGCGGATACGAACCGCCTGTACCGCGGACGGATATCCCCGCGCCCGGTGAGAGCTTACTCGCTGCGCTGAAAATGGGCGTGCATCTTATGCGGCAAGGGGACTTCATCACCGACTACGAAGTGAAGCTGGGCGGAAAGATCGCAGAGGCTCTTTGCGCCGGCAACATCACTCCTGGCACCCCGGTCAGTGAACAGTACATCCTCGATCTCGAGCGGGAAGGCTTCAAGTCGCTCTGCGGCGAGCGCAAAACGCAAGAAAGAATCCAGTACACACTAAAGACTGGCAAGACATTGAGGAATTAGTTCCGATGATCCGCTTCGCAATAAGAACCAGTGCGTTCCCTGTACTCTTTTTTTGTGCATCCGCGTTGAGCCTCGCGCAGAAGGACGCACCTGCGCAAGAATCCGCTCCGGACGTACCCGACGCAATCGCCGTCCCCGCAGAATTCAGACCGGTTCTGTTCGTCCGCGCATCAGGCGTCCAGATTTACACCTGCCAGGCTGACGCTTCCGGCAAGTTCATCTGGACACTCAAAGCTCCTGAGGCCGAACTGAAAGATCGCAAGGACAACGTTGTCGGGCACAACGCCGCCGGTCCGACCTGGAAGTTGAAAGATGGCAGCGAGGTAACCGGGAAGCCTGCGGCGCAGATTGATTCGCTGGATCCGGACTCCCTACCTTGGCTGCTGGTGGATGTTGTTACGAATTCCGGCAAGGGATCGCTCGCGAAGGTGACCAAGATCCAGCGAGTGCATACGCACGGTGGCAAGCCGGGGCCAGATTCCTGCGATGAAGCCCACAAAGATGCAGAGACAAAAAGCAACTACACAGCTGACTACTACTTCTACGCACCGACAAAGTAGCGATTGGGGGTGCCCCGTGTCTCGCCGGTTTTGCGAGACGTGGAAACACGGACGATTGGCTCCAAGGCTAGCCCTCTGAAACTGGCTGCCTTGATGAGGCATCAAATTAGAAGTCGAGATGGGAGGAATTCCATGCGGGAAGTCATCATTGCATCGTCGGTACGAACACCGGTAGGCCGCGCCTTCAAGGGCACTCTTCGCTCCACCCGCCCAGACGAACTCGCCGCGATCGCGATCAAGGGCGCGCTTGAACGCATTCCCCAACTCGATCCCAAAGAAATTGAAGACGTCATCCTCGGCTGTGCCATGCCGGAAGCCGAACAGGGCATGAACGTCGCGCGGATTGCCTCACTGCGCGCCGGACTTCCGGTCGAGGTTTCAGCCCTCACGATCAACCGCTTTTGTTCCTCGGGACTTCAGTCCATCGCGATGGCTGCCGAACGTATCATGACGGGCGGTGCGGACGTGATCGTTGCCGGCGGAACTGAATCGATGTCGATGATTCCCATGGGTGGACACAAAATTTCGCCCAATCCGTGGCTCGTCGATCATCATCCCGACACATATCTCTCGATGGGACTGACTGCCGAGCGACTGGCACAGCGGTTCGGAATATCCCGCGACGCAGCCGACCAGTTTTCACTGCGCAGCCATCAAAAGGCCCTTGCGGCAATTCAGGCAGGCAAGTTCGACGATGAAATAGTCCCCGTTCCCGTGAGTTTCACTACGCCAAACGGATCGAAACCCAAACGCCAGGAAATCGTCTTCAAAATGGATGAAGGCCCTCGTGCCGATACTTCCCTCGAGGCCCTGATGACTTTGAAGCCGGCATTTCATGTCAAGGGAACCGTGACCGCCGGCAACTCTTCTCAGATGTCCGACGGCGGAGCCGCCGCAGTTGTTATGTCGGGAGAGCGCGCGAAAGCTCTGGGCATCAAGCCGCTCGCCCGCTATGTTTCATTCGCCACCGCCGGATACAAACCTGAGGAGATGGGATTGGGCCCTGTATTCGCCATCCCGAAGGCCCTGAAGATAGCGGGATTGAAGTTGTCAGATATCGATGTGATCGAACTGAACGAGGCCTTTGCCGCGCAGTCTCTCGCGGTGATTCAGGAAGGCGGTCTCGATCCGGAGAAGATCAATCCCAACGGCGGCGCAATCGCACTCGGGCACCCTCTGGGATGTACCGGAGCCAAACTTACCGCTACCGTGATCCGCGAACTGAAACGGCGGAACGCGCGCTACGGGATGGTCACCATGTGCGTCGGCGGCGGCATGGGCGCAGCTGGGATTTTTGAGAACATTTAGCCGGAACAGCGCTATAATTCTCGCAAGAAGGAGGTCCCCAGTGATTTCGACACGCCTTCTCGCTGCTGCATTATTTTTTTGTTCCGTCACAGCGTTCGCGCAACAGAACGCTACCCCCTCCAGCGCGACTGAAACTCGCGACCAGGAAAGGCCCGCCTGGCAGCTCTCCTTCGACGCACCGAAGAATCTCTTAGCCAACAACGGCTCTTTTCCATTGTTGTCGCCGAGTGACTCCTCCAGGATCGCATCCGATAGGCGACTGATCGATGATGCCGTCTGCTACAAGATCCGCAGCTACGTAGTGGCTCGTGACAGGAAGAACTCCGACTCAGTCCACCCGGTCGGCTATTCGACCTGTCAGCCAGCAAGTAGGTATCGGCTCAGAACTACTGAGATAAGCGCACCTTAGTTGAAGCGTTGAGACACTTCTTTACCCAACTCCTACGCACCTTGACGCGACAGAGAGTATGCTTTAACTGGACGCTAGCGTCCCCGCCACGCAAGGCTATCCCCAGCCCCGGAACGCGTGATGGTGGGAGGTGCTGTATGCGGCTCTCCAGCGTATCGCTTCCAGTAGTACTTCTCTTCGCCACATCTTCAATCTTTGCGCAACACTCTTCAGGCGGCGGCAGCTCTTCAGGGGGCAGTTCCTCAGGGGGCAGTTCCTCCGGCGGCGGTTCGCACAGCAGTTCTTCCGGGGGATCAGGCTCTTCCGGCGGCTCCAGCCACAGTTCCGGCGGTGGATCCGGTTATTCCGGCGGCAGCCACGGTTCAGGCGGTTCCCACAGCTCTGGGAGCAGCAATAGCGACAGCGGCGGCGGACGCAGCTCACCCGGAGCACACACCTCTGGAAGCGCCTCCATTTATCGTGGATCCGGTCCGCACGTAAAGAACGACCGCGGATCAAATCTCAGCGCGACTACGCACAATGGATCGGGCAAGTCCGAAATCGCGCGCCCAATTCATGAGCCGAGAGTCACCAATCCTCAGCGTAACGTTCAACCCGAAAGAAGAGGGTTCTTTTCACGACTGTTTCATCCCATCCGGAAACAGCCTAAGCCGGAACCCAAGCCCGCGATCTATCTTCCCCGGCCTATCTGTCCGCACGGACGCTGCGCTCCGGCGTGCCCTGTTGGCCAGGTTCGCAACGGAGGCACCTGCACAATTCCTGTGATCCAGGCTTGTGTGTCCGGGCAACAGTGGAACAGCAACATTTGCGGCTACAACCGGCACTACAATTGCCCGATCGGACAGAACTGGAATGGTGTTACCTGTGCGCACGTTACCAGTTTTCTGGATAATTGTGCAATCGAACGCGATCAACTGCAGCGCCAAATACAGCGCGTGCAGGATGCAGAATTTATGCGGCAGAGAGAGTGTGCCAGCGGTATGACCCAGGAGTGCTCGCAGGCAACGGCCACATGGCAACACGAAGAGAGCTTGCGCCGGAATTTGCTGTCTCGATACAACCGATGCGAGGCGCAATCCGCGTCCTCGCACCAGGGAGGCTACTATTCCTCGGCCCACGACTCGATTGGATGGTTCGATTCTCTGCGCTTTGACACCAACTTTTAGCAACTATCCAAAGTGCAATGCCTAACCGACGTCCGGCGCTAGCACACCGGACGTCCTTGCCTGAACTATCATTCCTTCCGCTTGCAGCATTAAAATTACAACAGCCTTTCCGCCAACCGATCCTGGTCGGCGTTTTCCTTTGGGGGATGCACGATGGCAACAACCGCGGTTCCGAAAGTCAAGATTTCAGGCGGCAGCTTTCTGCTGGAAACACGTCAGCCTGACGATGTGTTCACGCCTGAAGATTTCACCGAACAGCATCAGATGATTGGGCAAACGGCCGAAGAATTTGCCATCAACGAGATCGTTCCCAACGTCGACAAGATCGAGCACAAGGACTTTTCGGTCACACGCGACCTGCTCCGCAAGGCGGGCGAACTGGGACTGAGTTCGGTCGAAATCCCTGAGGCCTACGGCGGCCTGGAAATGGATAAGGTCACCGCCGCCGTGATTGCCGATCACATCGCCAAGTACGCTGGGTTCGCGACGACATGGGGTGGACACACCGGCATCGGGACATTGCCTCTGGTTTACTTCGGGACGGAAGAGCAGAAGAAGAAATATCTGCCTCGGTTGGCCTCTGGTGAAATTGTGGGCGCCTATGCCCTGTCGGAGTCGACCTCAGGCTCTGATGCATTGAACTGCCGGACTCGCGCCACGCTCTCTCCCGATGGAAAGCATTACATCCTGAACGGCGAAAAGATGTGGATCACTAACGCCGGTTTTGCGGATCTCTACACGGTGTTCGCAAAAATCGATGGAGAGAAGTTCTCCGCGTTCCTCGTCGAAAGAACTTTCCCCGGGTTCTCAGTTGGCGCCGAAGAGCACAAGATGGGAATCCGCGGTTCCTCCACCTGCCCCATCATTCTTAGCGACTGCAAAGTTCCCGTGGAGAACTTGCTGGGAGAAATCGGCAAAGGCCACTTGATCGCCTTCAACATCCTCAACATCGGACGTTTCAAGCTGGGCGCAATGTGCTTGGGTGGCGGCCGGGTCTCACTCGAGAATGCCATCGGTTATGCCAGGCAGCGCAAGGCATTCGGCAAGGTCATCGCGGATTTTGGCCTGGTGCGCGAGAAGATCGCCAACATGGCAACGCTGCTCTACGTCGGTGAGTCTCTGGTGTACCGCACCGTCGCCATGATGGACGCAGCTCTCAGCGAGGTCGACAAATCTGCTGCTGATGCGGGAAGGCAGACTTTAAAAGCCATCGAGGAGTACGCCGTCGAGTGCTCGATCATCAAGGTATGGGGCTCGGAGATGATCGATTACGTCGTCGACGAGACTCTGCAAATCTATGCGGGATACGGATTCGTGGAGGAATATCCCGCGGAGCGTGCGTATCGAGACGCCCGCATCAACCGCATCTTCGAAGGCACCAACGAGATAAACCGGCTGATCATCACTGGCTTCCTGCTGAAACGCGCGATGACCGGACAGCTGCCGCTCATGCCGGCCATCAAGAAGCTGATGGATGAAGTTCTATCCGGCCCATCCACGGGTGAAGAATTTGAAGGTGCACTAGCGGAGGAGCGGAAACTGGTCGCCCAAGCCAAGAAATTGGGATTGTTTGCAGCCGGGTCGGCAACGCAGAAATACATGACCGCGATTCAGGATCAGCAGGAGATCATGGGCGCGATCGCCGACATGACGATCGAAACCTACGCAATGGAATCGGCAGTCCTGCGCGCGCAAAAGATCGTTGACGCCAAAGGCGAAGCCGCAGCCGCACTGCCATTAGCGATGACTCGCGTCTACCTCGCGCAATCGATGGAGAAGGTAGAATCGGCGGCCCGCAAGGTAATCGCGGCCGTTGCCGAAGGGGATATGCTGCGAACGCAGATGGCGATCCTGCGGCGGCTCGCGAAACATGAGCCATTCAACACCGTGGAACTCCGCCATCGGATAGCCCAAAAGATGATCGAGCGCGGCAAATACACGCTCGCCTAGTCAGTTCGAGAACAATAGGACCGGCGTCATCCCGAAGCCCCGCGCTTTCACGAGCGGGGCGAGGGATCTCCCAGAGTGCCGGACCTAACGGAACTGGGATAAACTGAGTCCGCTTCAGCGGATGTCACACTCTCCGCGACCACAAACATGCGAACAACAGCCCTCTTCCTCCTCCTACTCGCGGGATCATCCTTCGCACAAACCACTCCGGACGCTGCAAAAGACTCCGCCACCTTCGACCCCGATGGCACCGCTCATATCACCCGCGTCGTGCCGATGCCCTTAACCCTCAGCACCGAAGCCCAGGCTTGGCTGCAATCTCTGACCCACACCACGCCCGGAGCGGAGACCCTCGCCGAGCGCCGCGCCCGCACTGACGTCTGGCGCGCCCAAGATTCCGCTGAAGCACGCAAGCTGTACCCGGTCACAGTCGAGGAGTCCACGACGGCTGGCGTTCGCACCGACATCATCACCCCGCTCAGCATGCCCGCGGAAAACAAGTCCCGCGTCCTGATCAATCTCCACGGCGGCGGATTCAACTCGGATTCCGGTTCACTCATCGAGGGCGTGCCGATTGCGAATCTGGCGAAGATGAAAGTGGTTTCCGTCTATTACCGCCTTGCGCCAGAGAACCCTTTTCCCGCCGCCGTCGATGATGTTGTCGCGGTGTACAAGGAATTGCTGAAGACCTACAAGCCGCGCAGTATCGGAATCTTTGGCACCTCCGCGGGAGCAATCCTGTCCTGTGAGGTTACTGTCAAACTTAAGCAGCTCGGGCTGCCACTTCCGGGAGCGCTCGGAGTCTTCTCCAGCCTCGCCGATTTCAGCAAGCCCGGCGACTCTCGCCAGATCTTCACTCTCAACGGGTTTCCTGGTGCGTTGCAACCCACCGATCCACACCACCCGCCTGATAACGAATACGTCGGCAAAACCGACCGCAAAGATCCGGTGCTCTCTCCGCTTTACGCGGACCTGAGCGGTTGGCCTCCGAGTCTGCTGGTGACCAGCACTCGCGACCTCCTGCTGAGTGATACAACGATCTTCCACCGCGCATTGCTGCATGCCGGAGACGACTCGCAACTGGTGGTCTTCGAAGCTCTCCCGCACGCATTCTGGTATCACTTCCAACTGCCGGAAACGCGCGAGGCGCTCGAACTCATGGCCAGGTTTCTCGACGCAAAAGTTGAACGATAGCCGATCGGCTGCTACAGTTTCTCGTTTCATTCCAAGCGAGGGTCTCGTAATGAAGTGTGCTCGTGTGTTTGTAGCCGCATCTTTTCTCTTCCTTCTTACCGCAATTTCGGTACGCGCGGAGGTGACTTTGCCCTCGGTTCTGGCCGATCACATGGTCGTCCAGCGCGGATTACCGGTGCACGTTTGGGGTAGGGCTTCAGAACACGAGAGCATTGCGGTGACGTTTCGCGGCGAGACTCGCACGACCAATGCCGACGACCTCGGTCGATGGAGTGTCTATCTCACTCCCGGCGAAGCGGGCGGTCCTTTTCCGATGTCAATCAAGGGCACGAACACGATTCAATTCAATGACGTTCTCGTCGGCGATGTCTGGGTCGCTTCGGGGCAATCGAATATGGAATTTCCGATGAAGGAACTCGCCACCCCTGACGCCGAGATCGCGGCCGCCCAGTATCCAAAGATTCGCATCTTCCGCGTCGAGCACCGCCCTTCGGACTATCCCCGCTACGACGTGGAAGCAAAAACCTGGGTTCCCTGCACACCTGAAAACGCTGGTGCGTCTTCTGCGGTTGCGTATTACTTTGCTCGCGAAATCCACCAAAAAGTGAACGTGCCAATCGGATTGCTCGAAACATTCTGGGGAGGTACTCCCGCCGAGTCATGGACGAGCCTTCAAACGCTCGCAGCCGATGCCTCGTTAATGCCCGTCTTTGCCGAGCGATCGCAAATGGTTGACGAACACGAGTCCGTGGAACTCGGATTAGTCCAGGAAGAACGCGAATATCAGAAATCTGTCGAGCAAGCCAAGGCTGAGGGCAAGGCGATCCCGTGGAGAAAATGGCATCCCGACTTCGCCGCGTGGGCCCCCGCCGCTCTCTTCAACGGGATGATCGCGCCGCTCACGCCATTCCCAATCAAGGGAGTCATCTGGTATCAGGGCGAAGCCAACTCGGGACCGCGAGCTTCCCTTTATGCGCACCTGTTCCCGACGATGATTCGCGACTGGCGTCGCGCTTGGGACGAAGGGGATTTTCCTTTCTTGTTCGTACAAATCGCCAACTGGAACACAGAACCCGACGGCCGCTGGCCCGAAGTCCGCGACGCCCAGCGCCGGACGCTTGCATTGCGCAACACCGCCATGACCGTGACCATTGATATTGGCGATCCCGTCGACATTCATCCGAAAAATAAGCTCGACGTTGGCCAGCGGTTGGCGCGCGCCGCACGGGTTATCGCCTACGGAGAGAAACTAGAGTGGTCCGGTCCTTTATACCGACAACTCACTCGTGAAGATCATGCACTGCGTGTGTGGTTCGATCACGCAGCAGGACTCACCGCCAAAAACGGTCCGCTGGTTGGCTTCGAAATAGCCGGCGCCGACGGAAAATATGTCGTCGCTGATGCAAAGATTGAAGGCACATCTGTGATCGTTTCGAGCGCCACCGTTCCCGACCCGGTCTCAGTTCGCTATGCCTGGGCCCCAAATCCTGCGTGCAACCTCTACAACCGCGAAGGATTGCCGGCCTCGCCATTCCAGGCACCAGAATAGATGGCGCGGAGAACATCTCACAGCGATTTGACAGGTATCCGATGACGGTGCCTACGGCGACACAGTTTCGATCGCGGAATTCGCTGCAGCAATCAATTCTGACGCCTTGCCGCCTTTTAAACTTATGAGGTAACCGTACTTACCTTCATTCCAGAAAATCACTGAATCACCGCAGTACGCTGCACAGATTGATTCATAGAAGTCAGCTCGAAATCCGTGTCGAAGCATTACGGATTTTTTCTTTCGATCTGCGAGGTCGTATTCAGCAATCCGCTGAGTTGGACGTGTAGTCCCCATAAAAGTTCCGTACGAACAAGCGTGTTGCCCTTCGCAATCAGAAGTGGCTCCCAACACAAGAACATACTCGATCTCGTCTGCAGATCGAATAATTGGATAAACCGTATCTGCCGCTTCCAGCGCCGGCACCCGCTTCGGAATACGCACTGGAATAGAGGTCCTGCCTCGTAGTGTTGCGACAGTGTCAGATAGACCGTCGCGTAAAGCCGATTGAGATTCTCTGACCTCCGCCGGAATTAGCATGTAGCTGACAAACGCCACTTCCTTGCTGTCCGGAGACCACGACGGAACGTTAATCGTCCCCTGCCCTCCGAACAATTTCGCCAGCACGGTAATCTTCTTGTCCGCCAGCGACATAAGCCGCAACATCACATCCTTATTTTCTGGATGTCCCTTCACCTCGGCGCCAAAAGTCAGAAACACCATCCATTTCCCATCCGGCGAAATATGAGGAAACCAGTTATTCATTTCATCCGAGAAGACTTGCTCCTGCTCGCTGCCATCCGTCTTCATCCGCCATATCTGCATGTGCCCCGTGCGCTCGGAATTGAAATAGATGTACTCGCCATCAGGAGAGTACTCCGGACCGTCATCCAGTCCCTTCGCCGTGGTCAGCTGCTTCTCTTCCCCGCCCGCCGCTGGAATCGAATAGATATCGAACTCACCATTGCGTTGGCCTACGAATGCCAACGTCTTCCCGTCCGGCGACCAGCCATGCCAATACGACGGAGACTTCTGAGTAATCTTTCGCGGTGCCCCTCCTCCGATCGGCACAATGTATACGAGAGACTCGCGATCGCCCTGCGAGTTGTCGCTGATGGCCAACTGAGTCGCATCCGGCGAGATTCCATGATCGTTATTGCACCGATTCGCGAAGCCCGTATCAATCGTGGCCGGACTATCCCCGCCGACCGCAAGCCGCTCGATATGCCCGTCGCGATTGAATAGGAACGCGCTGCCATTCCGCATCCAGTTCGGAGCCTCAAAACGTCCTTGCGCAAGATACGCGACTCGCCTGTCTGCCGACGCGACATCGACAACTTCCAAAGTGCTGTACAAAACCGGCTGCCCCGAACTGGCCGAGGGCACAGTCAACTCAACGTTCGAAAAGACCGCCTGCTCCACAACGTCTTTATCGTGCGAACACACGCCGAGCCCGACATAGAATTCACCCTTCAGCGGAATACGCAGCCATCCCCCCGCAGGCGCAACACCGCCCTCGGATCCCAGCGCCATGTACACATACTCCCCGCGTTTCACAATGCGGAGGCGGTGCGGGGCAGAAAGTTCTGACCGAACTTCGCGCGTCACCGCGCCCTTTTCATCCCTGAACTGAAGTGACGTCAACCCGCTCGCGTGCAACGCGACGTCAACGTAAACCGAATCCGCGTCAAGACTCTGCCGCAGTATGAGCGCGGCCTTCTTATGCTCGTTGCCGGTCTTAGTCAGAAACGCAATATCAGCTGTTAGGCTCACATCCCCCGACATCTTTTTCCAAGCGAACTGAAAGGCATCGGCGACCGACCACATGTTTTCTCCGCTGCCCGAGATCGTATAAGCCCTCTTAGCCGTATCGTATTCAACCGCGCCGGGATGCAGCACGGTACCGACATCACTGTGATTTTCGAAGATTCCGACCGAAGACTGCCCGAAGCTGGCAACCCCCGATACCACGACAATCAGAATGATGGCTGCTCGATACCGAAGTCCTTGAAGCGTGCTCACAATGAGTCTCCTTCCGCGAACTAAGAACCAGAAAGCAAGCAAAGATTGTAAATCGGACGCGACCGCGGGGGCGTCAACGGTCGACTTTAGAGTGCTCTGGATCACTTTCAGTCGTGCGTCAAAGCACGCGAAATTTCGCCGGCAAAAGTGGATAATTAGTCGTTTTTCTTCCCTCGGACACCCTGGCACAGGATCGCTCTTATGAAATCTCTCCTCGCCGCTTCGCTTCTATTGCTCGCCATCATCACTGCATGCGGCAGCAGTGGTTCGAATAACCAGCCACCACCTCCGCCGACAGACCCCGATGCGCGCGCCGACAGCCTCATCGCGCAGATGACTCTCGACGAAAAAATCCAGATGGTTCACGGCGGCGCCGCACTCGATTGGTGGAACCATACACTGCCGCGTGGCGCTGGCGGATGGATCCCGGGAATCTCCCGCCTCAATATTCCCGACCTCTATTTTGCCGACGGCAGCGCAGGACTCAGCTATAGCGTCGGTCCGGCAACTGCCTTACCTTCCGCAATCGCCAGCGCAGCCAGTTGGGATCTCGACGAGGCGACGAAGTACGGCCAAGTCATCGGCACTGAGACTCGGGCATACGGCATCAATGTGAATCTTGGCGGCAATGTAAACAATACCGGCCGCGAACCTCGCGACGGACGCACCTTCGAAACCAAAGGCGAGGATCCCATCCTCGCGGGCAAAATCAATGCCGCACACATCAAGGCGATTCGCGATCAGTATGTGCTGGCCGGCATGAAGCACTACGCGTTGAATGATCAGGAGACCGGGCGAACCACGTTAAACGTTGGCATCGATGAACGTTCCATGCGCGAGAGCGATCTGCTCGCCTTCGAAATCAGCTTGAAAGACTCGGGCGCCCAGTCGGTCATGTGCTCCTACAATCTGCTCAGCGACTCTCACGCCTGCGAGAACGACTATCTCCTCAATACAGTACTGAAGCAAGATTGGGCATTCCCGGGATTCGTGATGTCCGACTGGGACGCCACGCACAGCACGGTCAATGCAGCCGTCAACGGGCTCGACCAGGAACAGCCGGAAAATATCTATTTCGGCGCGACTCTGAAGCAAGCCGTGCAAAGCGGCCAGGTTCCCCAGAGCCGCCTCGACAATATGGTCCATCGCATTCTGCGAGCCATGATTGCCGATGGGCTGCTCGATCACCCAATGACTGTCACCGCCATTGATGCGGCCGGGGACGCCGACATTGCCCAGGAAGCCGAAGAACAGGGCGCCGTCTTGCTCAAGAACTCCGGCGTTCTTCCCCTCGGCACAAACCTCGCTTCAATCGCCGTCATCGGCTCTCATGCCGACCTTGGCGTGCTGTCTGGCGGAGGCTCGGCGCAAGTGCAACCGGTCGGCGGACCTGTAATGTTCAACGGAAATCCCTCTGAAGCCTTGCCCTGTCCGCCCTGCTGGTCTCGAGTCATTTGGGATCCTTCGCCACCCTTGGCCGCGATTCAGGCGAAGGTTTCGGGTGCGTCAGTCCAGTACGACGACGGCACGGATATCCCCTCTGCCGTTGCGTTGGCATCTTCCTCAAACGTTGCCATCGTTTTCGTGAGCCAGTGGGAAAGCGAGGGGATGGACGTTCCCACCTTGAACTTCACTGACGTTATCCACTCAGTCCCGATCAATCAAGACGCCCTCGTTGCCGCGGTGGCGGCAGCGAATCCGAAAACAATCGTCGTCATGGAAAACGGGGGTCCGAAAACGCTGCCGTGGTTTTCCAGCGTCAGCGCCATCCTCGAGGCGTGGTATCCCGGGCAGCGCGGTGGTCCCGCCATCGCCAATATTCTGTTCGGCGACGTGAATCCATCGGGCAGGCTTCCGATGACGTTCCCCATCAGCGTGAACGATCTAGCGCGACCGATAATCGCGGTCCCTCCTGACAACGTCACCCCGTTCCCGGTCGACTATTCCGTCGATGGTTTCAACATGGGTTACAAATGGTATGACTCGCAGGGAATCATTCCGCTGTTTCCGTTCGGATTCGGGCTCTCATATACAACCTTCGCGGTCACGAATCCCCAATTGAGCGCTACGACTACCGGAAGCCCAAGCTTTGTAGTGACGTTCGATATTCAGAACACTGGCACGAGAACCGGAGCGGAAGTCGAGCAAGTCTATCTGCAATTGCCTGACTCGACCGGAGAATCCCGACGCCTCGTAGGATGGCAGAAATTATCCTTCACAGCCGGACAGCAACAGAGCGGAAGCATTCAAGTCAGCGCTTCCGATTCATCCCAGCCGCTCTCGTATTGGGACGTAAGCACCCATTCCTGGAAGGTTGCATCCGGGACATACACGGTGTACCTGGGTAACTCGTCTCGTAACCTCACTTTTGTTGGTACATTTCAAATCCCCTGATATCGTTGAGGCGGCATTTTAGCGTTACAGGGGGCATTTGGTTGATTCAAGTCGATAGTCGGTGAAAGGAGAAACTGACGGTGAAACATATCTTGATCGTCGCGTTACTGTTGTCGTCTCTGGCCGTGCCGGCATTTGGCAAAACACACAAGGATGTCTTCGACATTCCTTGCACGACGCTGTGGCCTGCGATAAAGGATGTTCTCAGAAACTCGGGAAAATATGGGATTATCGGGATCGATAGCCAGGAGATGACCGCCTCCTACAACATTGGCGGCACTCTCGGTGGCAAGCGCACCAACTCGTTGGTCTTGAATTCTCAAGGCGACAAGTGCGAGATGCAAGTTCAGACCGCATACAGCGGTGTTATCCACGATGACTATGGCGACCTGAAGAAGCGCGTGGATGAATCTCTCGCGAAACAGAAAGCGTCGGGCACGCCCCCTGCGGCTGCGCCGGCGCAATCTACGGCGCCAGCGCAATCTACGGCACCGGCGAAGGCCGAAGAGCCAGCAAAACAGTAATCACGTTTCTGAGAAGCAGGGCGGCCTCCATCAGGTCGCCCTTCTTCCCATCTCATTTCCAAGCTCAAAGCGAATCTGGTACAACATTCGCATGAAAACGATCTTGTTCGTTGTTGCCTCCTACCTTCTTGCAGCTCTTTTTTTCTCTTCTGGATTCGCGCAGGAGAAACCCTCTCCCTCGGGCAACCTCGCACTCACTCCTCCCATGGGCTGGAACTCGTGGAACAAGTTCGCCTGTAACGTCAGCGAAGACCTGATCAAAGGCATGGCCGATGCAGTAGTGAAGTCAGGCATGAAAGATGCCGGATACGTCTATGTCAACATCGACGACTGCTGGCAAGTGAGCCGCGATGCAAGCGGAAATATCGTGTGGGATCCCCAGCACTTTCCGCACGGCATGAAAGCGGTTGGCGACTACATCCATTCGCTCGGTCTGAAATTCGGAGTCTATTCCGATGCCGGGATCAAAACCTGCGCCGGACGCCCCGGAGGCCTCGGCCACGAGTACCAGGACGCAATTCAATACGCAGCGTGGGGAGTTGATTACCTGAAGTACGACTGGTGCCACACGTCAACGCAAGATGCCAAAGCGTCCTATGCCAATATCCGGGCGGCCCTCGATGCCGCGGGGCGACCGATCGTGCTCAGCATCTGCGAATGGGGCACTGCCAAGCCGTGGCTCTGGGGCCAGGAGGTCGGGGGAAATCTCTGGCGCACAACCGGCGACATCAACGACCGTTGGGGCGGCAAGCAGAAGTGGCCGGATGGAAGCTGCTGCTCGAACGGTGTCTTGGGAATCCTCGATCAACAAGTGGGCTTGCAGTCCTACGCCGGGCCCGGTCATTGGAATGATCCCGACATGCTCGAAGTTGGCAACGGCGGCATGACCGACATCGAGTACCGCACTCACTTCAGCCTATGGGCGATTCTCGCCGCACCTTTGATTGCCGGAAACGATCTGCGCAACATGCGTCCGGAGATCCACGACATCCTGACGAACAAAGAAGTAATTGCAGTCGACCAGGATGCACTCGGCCGCGAAGGCGAACGCGTCGCCAAGAACGGAGACCTGGAAGTTTGGGCCAAGCAATTGAAGGACGGCAGCCGCGCCGCCGTCTTATTGAACCGCAGCGACTCTGAGCAAGAAATCACCGCGACATGGGAAGATCTCGGCTATCCAGAGACCATCAGCGCCTCAGTGCGTGATCTGTGGCAACACAAAGATCTCGGAAAGATGTCCGGAAAATTCTCAGCGCGGGTCGCGCCTCACGGCGTAGTAATGGTGACAGTTAAGCCTTAACTTCGTAAACCACGAAGGACCGAAGTCTCACGAAGCAAGTCGGCTTCCCTTCGTGTACCTTAGTGTCCTTCGTGGTTAAAGTCTTTGCTATTCCTATCCCTTAGACTTCAATTCTTCCATCACGCTCTGGATGAGTTCTTTCGCGTCCGTAAGATTCTTCATGATGATTTGAATATCCATGACAGGCTTCCCCGGCCAGCGCTGGCTTTGGCAATAGACGCCATGCTGTCCCACCAGCGCCATCGCATCGGTGATGGCGTCCATTGTCACGGCAAGGCGGCCGCGTGGCACTCCCATCATCGTTTCGTAATGCTCCAACTCTTCCTGCTTCTCATCGAATACCGGCATCCGTCGATTGTAACCGCGCTGCCCCGTGGAGGATAATGAGCCGCTGACAAAATCCATCTTTAGCCGTCAAAGTACTTTTGTGGTTCCAGCTGTGCCAAAAAAGGAGAAACCATGCAGAAACGAATTGCCCTCCTCGCGCTTTTCGCATTTGTAGCCACCGTCGCCTCTTTCGCCCAGAAGCCCAGTCCTCCGGAATCCGCAACCTGCGATCTCGGCGCAGGCAAGTCAATCAAGACGAACTACTCCAGTCCCAGAATGAAGGGACGCAAGATCTACGGCGAACTGGTTCCCTTGGGTCAGGTCTGGCGCACTGGCGCGAACGAGGCGACCACGTTCGTCACCAGCAGCGACGTCACGGTAGGCGGCAAGGCCGTACCGGCGGGCAACTACACGATTTTCACCGTGCCCAATGCCGACAAATGGACGCTGATCATCAACAAGAAGACCGGAGAGTGGGGCATTCCCTATAAGTATGAAAGCGACGAACTGGCGCGCGTCGACATGAAGGTGTCGAAGCTTCCATCGCCGGTAGAAAACTTCACGATCGGCTACGAGAAATCGGGAAGTGGATGCACCATGAACATCGACTGGGAATCAACCCGCGCCTCAGTAGATATCAAAGGAAAGTAAGCACAGCTGTTCCCTAGGCATCTTAAAGCGGGTGCCCCACTTCTGGCCGAAGTTGCCAGAAGTGGGGATTTTCGTTTTCCGGTAGCGCCGCGGTCCCCGGCGGCTGTCCGGCGCGCATCTTGCCCGCCGCTCGCACCATTCTCTACAGCGTCCGCTTAAACAACGGAATCGCAATCCCCAAAGTCACCGTCGCAAAAATACCCAGGAAAAGCAGATCTCCCGATATTGCTGTGAGCGTGGTCTCCTTGAGCAGGAGATTCTTGAATCCTTCAACCGCATAAGTAAACGGATCGCACTTCGCGATCACGCGCAGCCATGGCGGGAATGCTTGCACCGGAGACACCGACCCGCTCGGGAAAAACAATAGTGTATTGAGAATGCCGAACATGGCCCGCGGCACCAGCGGGTCTTCAATCCGCACCATCAGCAGGAACATCATCGTATTCAACGCCAACGATGTCAGAACGATCATCAGCAGCAACCCGATTATCGTCATCGGATTGAAAATCGTCCCCACACCCGCCAGCATCGACCCAATCCCGACGATGATTGTTCCCGTCATCACTGCCTTGATTGCTCCCGCCAGGTTCAGCCCCAACACTAGTTCCAGTTTCGTGATCGGGGTAACCAGATAGCCTTCGTGCACGCCGCGGGCCTTGTCATCTATATAGAGCATCCCTCCGCCAATCATCACCGACACGAACATCGCCAGCACGAGCGACCCGGGGAGCAAATACTTCATGTACTCGATGTAGGGATAGAGTTCCACGATGCTTAACGCGGTTTGCTGCAGAATTCGTGGCGACGCAGCGGGCTGATTCAGAGCTCTGGTCAGATCAGCCATCTCCTGTCCGACCGCCCCGCTCATGATGTTGTCACTGTTGTCGACGACCAGCACAATCTGCGGATGGTTCTGCTCGTACACACGGCGCGAGTACTGCGGCGGGATAATGACAGCTCCTTGGAGTTTGCCATTCCGAACATCCTCCGCCGCCTGCTTGTCACTGTCATATGGAATTGGCACAAACGTGCGGATGTTCGCCCGCACGGAGTCGAAAGCCTCGTGAACCTTAATTGCCTGCGGACCGCCATCCTGATCGACGATCGCGACCTTCGCATCACGAATCTTTCCCCCGTAGGCATTGCCCAGAATAATGAGCTGCACCAGGGGAAAGATCATCGAAGCCAGCATGAGCGCAGGCGACCGGAAAAACTTCCGCATCTCGCGCTCCACAATTGCCATCATCCGATTCATCGCGGTAACTCCTGAACTCCCCTGTGTTCCTCTGTGTCCCCTGTGGTGAAGGCTTTTGACTTACACCACAGCCTACTCACGGCTGGAGACCTGGCCGTTGCGGCATCGTAAACGCGTACGCCTTCTGCAATTCATCCCGCAGCTGCCGTCCTGTGTAGTGCACGAAAACGTCATCCAGAGTTGTGTTCTGCACAGTCAGCGTCTTGACCTGCACTTTGTTTTGCACCGCCATCTCGACAAGCTCCGTCGTCGTTCGCGAACCGTTACCGGTCAGAACGCGGAACATTCCCGCACCTTCATGCTGCACCGACGTCACTTCATCCATGCCGCGCAGCTTCTGCTCCCAATCTGCCGGTGGATTCTCAAACTGTGCCTCAATTACGTTCGAACCCGGCACACTCGCTTTCAGTGCCATAGGCGCGTCCAATGCAACCAGCTTTCCGTGATCCACAATCGCAATGCGGTCACACAATCGGTCGGCCTCGTCCATATAGTGGGTCGTAATCAGGATCGTGAGTTGCCGATGCTCCTTGATATTCCCCAGCATCTCCCACACCGCAACGCGCGAAACCGGGTCCAGACCAGTCGTGGGTTCATCGAGAAAGAAAATCCTCGGATGGTGCACCAGCCCCCGTGCAATCTCCAACCGCCGCCGCATACCGCCCGACAGCGTCTTCGTCTGCGCATCCCGCCACTTGATCAGGTCGACCAGTTGCAACAATTCGTCGATCGACGACTTTCGCTCTTTGGCCGGAACATCGTAGAGCTTGGCGTAGATGTTCATGTTTTCTTCCACGGTGAGGTCCAAATCGCTGGTCAACGCCTGCGGAATCACTCCAATCATCCGCCGCGCCGCATTCGCTTCCTTCGCAACGTCGTGTCCAGCGATCCGCGCTTTTCCTGCAGTGATCGGAATCAGCGTCGTCATCATCCGGATCAGCGTCGACTTCCCTGCCCCGTTCGGACCGAGCAGCCCGAAAATCTCCCCTTCCTTCACGCTGAATGACACATCGTCCACCGCGGTGAAGTCACCGTACTTCTTGACGATGTGCTCGACTTCGATGGCCGTCGGCGCATGCGGATCGTAAACCGGTCGTTCTAGCTCGTGATTGGCCGTGCCCCTCATATTGTTTTTTGCTTCTGCCATCATTGCCGCTCCGCCGCTTTCACGTTTTGCGGGCTCCCAGTGTTGATCTGGTCCGGAGAAACCAGGACTTCGGCAGTCATTCCAGGTACATAAGCACCCTTGGGATTGTCGAGCCGCACTTTCAGGACAATTGTTTTGATATCGCGCTTCCGTCGGCTTACATCGCGCTGCGTGGCATAGTCTCCTTCCACGCCCTTGAAAAAAATCTTACCGCTCGTAATCGTTCCCCCGGGAAGCCGCACTCGAAGCACGTCTCCGTACCCTATATGATCGGCATAGGTCTCCGGAATCGCCGCCCGTGCCCACGTATCCGACAAATCGACAATCGTGACGATAGGTGCCCCTATGTTGACGACCTCTCCTTCCCGCGCCGCCCGCACCGATACCGTCCCGCTGACTGGCGCATATACATTCGTGTATCCCAGCCGCACCGCAGCCTGGTTCTTTTGCGCAATCGCATTCTTCAGGTCTGCCTCGGTGGCCGCCACCGTGCTCTTCGCCGCGTTCGCCTGATGCGTCCGGGCGACAGCCGCTTTCAATTCCGCCTCCGCCGCCGTAACCAGATCCTGTTGCGCCTGCACGGTCGCCTGCGCCGCCTGCAAACTGGTCTCAGCCTGGACCCGTTCCTGATCGGAAGCAATCCCCGCCTTCGCTAGCGCGATGATTCTTCGACTATCGCTGTCCGTCCGATCGAGCGCCGCCTTCGCCTGCATCAACTGCGCCTTCGCCGACGACACCTTTGCCTCCGCATTTGCCACGTCGCTGGTCGTCGATCCGCTGGTGGATTCCTCTGTGTGCTGCATTTCAGCAACTTTGTGCTGCAAGCTGGAAATAGTCGCTGTCGCCGCCGCATCCTGCGCTTGCAACTCCGACGGATCGAGCACGGCTATCAGATCTCCCGCTTTTACCGGAGTCCCTTCATCCACCCGCAGTTTCTGGATCCTCCCTTCCACCTGTGCGCTGACAATCACCTGATTGGCGTCGACAGTCCCAATCAGCACCATGTCGCGCGAGTGGTCGGTGGAGAAGAAGTAATAAGTCGCGGCAATAATGAAGATGATGCCAAGCAGAATGAAGAAACGATTGCGCGCACTCATACGCCTGCTCCTTGCGGTGCGTTAGTTTTCGAACGGAACAACGCAGCAGAAATAAAATCCAGAACCGACGCCCGCCGCTCAGCGACGCGCTCTGTCGTCAACGGATTGAATCCCACAATCTTCTGCATCATGGGCGCACTGCTGAAATAGAAGACAATCATCGCGACAATCGATTGCACAAAATGCGCCGGATTTACCGGACGGAAATGCCCCTCCGCAATCCCCTGGCGCAGCACTTCGCTGACCCGCACAAAAATCGGCTGGATGTAATTCTTGATAACTTTATCGATGTGGGGAGACTGCCCTTCCCGTGCCCGCATCATCTCGCGCTGCATCAAGCGCGGATAAAGCTGGTTCGAGGCAATGAAATCGAAATAAGTCCCGGCATAGGCAAGAATCTTGTCGCGCGGCGGCAGGTCCGCGTCCAGCACCCGGAAGACCGCATTCTTCAATCCGGAAAATGCATCGTCCAGAACCGCGCCATACAGTGTTTCCTTATCTTTGAAGTAGTAATAGAGCAGCGCTTTGTTGACCCGGGCCGCGCGCGCGATGGTATCCGTACGAGCGCCGGCAATTCCAAGCTCGGCAAACTCATTGGCCGCCGCCTTCAGGATGGCCGCCCGGCTCTCTTCCGGCTGGCCCCGAGATCCCATGTGGCCCTGCCAGGTATTGCGGCGATGCAAAGCGCGAGGCATATCTATTAATTAACCGGTTAGTTAGATTATACTCCAGGCCTTGCCGATTCGAAATCCCTTCTTGCGCGGCTGAAAATCGCCAGGATCGCATCCTCATTTAGCCCTCCACTCGCAGCTATGTCGTGTTCTAATAACGGGTTAAATCGATTCATTACGGAGCTTCTGCATGAAAGCCCGCTCTCTTCTGCTCGCCTGCGTCATCATCTTCTTATTCATACCCTGCTTCGGCCAGAATCCGAAGCCCGACCGCCAGGTCGCCATCACCATTGACGACCTCCCCGCGGGTATGGCCGATCGCCTCCCTGCCGCCGACATCACCGCAATGACGACGAAACTGCTGACCACCCTCCGGGACCAGAAAATTCCCGTCGTCGGGTTCGTCAACGAGAAAAAACTCTACAAGATAGGCGAGGTCGACGAGCGCATCAAAGCTCTCCAGATGTGGCTCGATTACGGATTTGAACTCGGCAATCACACCTTCAGCCATATGTCTCTGAACCAGCGGGAACTCAAAGATTGGGAAGACGACGTGGTTCAAGGTGAAAGCGTTACCCGCATTCTTCTCAGCCAGCGGAAGATGCCACTGCGATACTTCCGCCATCCTTATCTCGATACCGGCCGCGATCTCGCGACGCGCCGCAAGGCCGAAGAATTCCTCATCCAGCGCGGATACCGCATCGCCCCCATCACTCTTGACGGATGGGATTGGGCCTTTGCCGGAATTTATGAAGATGCGAAGAAGCGTAACGATACCGAAATGCAGCAGCGCATCGTGAAAGACTACCTCGCTTATCACGAAGCATCGATCGCTTTCACCGAGCAGGAGTCCGTCAAGCTCCTTGGCTACGAACCGCATCAGATTCTGCTCTTGCACGCAAGCAATCTTGAAGCAGACCACATCGGCGAATTGCTCGACTTGCTTCGCAAGCGCGGCTATCGATTCATTACGTTAGCTGACGCTCTCAGCGACACTGCTTACAGCCTCGCCGACACCTACGTTGGAGAGGAAGGAACCGGATGGATCGATCATTGGGCGATCTCGCAAGGCAAGATTCCGCGAGGAGCACCCGTCTTCCCCCAGTGGGTGCTTGACCGCTCGAAAGAATTGCGTCTATCGACCGGACAAGTTTCCGCCGAAACTCCGAATCAATAATGATGATGGGTACCCCACCCGAATCATGATGGGTGCCCCACTTCTGGCAGAAGTTGCCAGAAGTGGGGATTTTCAAATGCCGCCGGCTTTAATTCCGAGCGTTGGCAATCGCTTTTCGGACTTCTTCGGCACGAGGTCCGCTGGGATCTTCATCCAGGTATTGCTGAAGATCGGCGATCGCCGCCTCATTCTTCCCCTGCATATCCTCGGCGCCCGCAGCCAGCAGATGCAGCACAGCGTGATGACTCAACTGAGACCGATGCGCTTGCCGGCTGGTTGCTATGGTCTCATCAAAATGCCGGTTAGCAAGTTGCGCATAAGCGAGCAACGTAAACTCGGCTACGTTCGGCGCCGCCAGACCTAGAGCCTTTCCTATTGATGTTTCGACTCCGGGAAAGTCTTTTTCGTTAAAACTCACTCGCCCGAGATTTAAATAGGCGGATACCATGTGATCATTCAGGGCAATCGCACTCTGCAGTGCTTCCTTCGCCTGCGCCAAGTCTCCTATATGCGAGTAGACTGCGCCCAGGTTGTTGTAGGCCGCCGCGTATCTCGGGTAAATCGCGATCGCCTTGTGCAGACGCTCTGCAGCCTTCGCCCAGTCTTGTTTTGAAATCAGCCGGCTCGCCTTATCGAACTCCTTCTCGGCGCTGTTCGGCACGCCGAGGTCGCTCACTGACACGAAGCTGGCTGCAAGTTTCTGGCTCGGCTCCGCACTCTGCTTGCTTCGGGCGCGCATCTCCACTTCCTCAGTCATCCCCGGACTGAGGACGAAATCGGGATTGTCAGCGCTGGCAACGTCTGGACCGTTCACCCTGACGCGATAGTTTCCTGCGGGAACGTTATAGAAGTCCGCCACGCATCGCGAGTCCACCGAACTCGATGAGAAATTAAATCCCGCACTCGATTCGAGCATCACCAGCGTTGTCGGGGCACAAGACGCGTGATCCAGGAATGAGACTTGCACTCTCACGCGCCCCGTCATCGCCAACGATCCGGCGTTGAACTGCGCTGAGGCTGATCCCAGGAGAAGAAGCAGAACTGACAAGCGGCCCGTCATAAGGCCCTCCCGAATCGCTGCCGTGCTGCGTCGTGCGTTCTTAGGCGAAGCTCTCAGCAGCCTAGCGATCGACGTTCGCAAATGAGACGGTCCGCTCGTCGAAGCGATAGCGTTGACGCATGCACAATCGAAGAAAACTTTGTTGCACGCGCTTAACACAAGAGACAGTTGTTGGCTAACAGCGTGTGAGGAGATGTAAACGTTATCTGTCTCCGCGAACTGATACAGCGATCCAGAGACAACTGAGAACGAAGCAGCAACCAGAGACTCAGCACACTTCAGTTAGGCTGTGCGACAGCTGCGCTGCCCGGATCATGCTTCGCAAGTTGCTGCTGCAACTTCGAAATCGCGTCTTTCACCTTTTCCATTTGCGGACCGTTCGGCTCTTCCTTGACGTACATCTGCAACTCTGCGAGCGAGTCGCCGATCTTTCCCTGTTGCTCAAAAGCGTTGGCTGCCGCCAGATGCAGGAACCCATGTTCCTTCAGTTGCATCCCATGCCCTTCCTGGCTCGTGGCGATCGCCTCGCCCAAATGCTTGTCTGTGAGTTGCGCGTACGCCAGCAAGAAGAGTTCGTCGGCATTCGCCGCCGGGGCCAGGGTCAGGGCTTTGTCCAACAGGGCTTCAGCGCCGGGAAAATCCTTCTCCATAAAATTCAGCCGCGCCAGGTTCACGTACGCCGGCGCCATTCGGTCATCGAGTTCGATCGCTTTCTTGAGCGCGTCGCGCGCTTGTGAGTTTTTGCCTTGATGCGAATAGACCGCACCCAGATTGTTGTATCCCGCTGCATATTTGGGATACATCGCGAGGCCCTTCATCAGTCGCTCTGAGGCCTTTCCCCAGTCCCGCTTGCCGATCAGGCGGTTTGCTTTTTCAAATTCTTTGGCGGCGTCCGCGGGAACCGCCAGATCACTCACCGAAACGAATGCGGCCGACTTCGCCCAACTCCCCATCTGGCCATCCTGCGAATGCTTGGCGCGCACCTCGACATCCTGGCTGATGACGGAGTTCACCTCGACATCTCCATCATCGGCATTCGCGGTATCGGGCCCGCGGACGCTGACACGGTATTTTCCCGGCGGAACGTCATAGAACTCCGCCGTACACTCTCCGCTCAACGAGCCTTCAGCCAGCGCGAAGCCCATTTCTCCCGTGAGAGTGACGCGAGTGGCTGAGTTACATGGAGCATGATCACCGAAAGCAATGCGCACTTTCACATGTCGTGCAACATCTGTTGAGTCAGGACGCATTTGCGCAACGGCAGTGGCCAGAAGAAGGACAACACAAGCGACCAGGCGACCCGTCATAGATCACTCCGAATCGCTGCCGCGCATCAACAGTTGTAACTGTTGCCCATTCGACCCACGCGAATCACGCGGCGACGATGCACGTCAGACGCGGCATTCGACAAAGCGATAGCGCGAGTAACCAGCATCGAAGTGATTTTTGTCGTTTGCGGATTATTCTCGAGACGTTACATGCAGAACGCAGCTGTGACGCGCTGTGTGCTGGATCGTTTTGTCGCTTTCTCGCGGGATTCTCGAAACAACGCATCGAACCAGCCGCGTGTGATAGCAACTGTTAAGGATCATGTTTGGTTGTTGCATGCGCCATCTGCTTCAAGCGCGCTCAGGCCCCCTGAAGGCCCACGACTATGTAACAAGTGGTTACAGTGGCCCACCCGCCAAGCCAAGGATCTTGAGTGTAACGGCAATTCTTCGCCAATCACTGCAACAGGTAACAGCGGTAATCTCGCTGCACTCGATTAGGGCCATACGATTCTTCGCGTGAAGGCCCTTGGGAATTTCGCATCCGGTCTAACTAGCTCACTGGTCCTCGCGGCACTCTGTTGTGAGCACGCAGACGCTTACACACCGATTGGCAAGAGCACAAAAACTTCGTCATGTCCGGTTGAGTCGACTGCATGGCCCACAATCATTCCGGCGTCGTTAATCGCGGCTGCGTCTGTCAACGTCCAACCTGTGGCTCCAATCATGCTCAGGGAGTTCATGTCGATCATGTGGCCATTGACATAGAGGAACGCGTGATGCTGACCGGAGGTGGTCTGACTCCAGCCGACAACATTTCCATAGCTGTCTAAAGCCAGTGCCGCTCCCGCCGCCCCTCCCAGGCTTCCCAATGACGTGATCGTTGAACCGGAGAACGTGACCGGATAATAGTATGGACCGCGACACCGGAACGAGATGACTCTACCCGGACATCTGCCGCGATTGATCACACCTGCTACAAGACCGTTCTTGTTCACGGCATAGGCGGCGCTGTCGTAAATTGTGTCCCCCGGATCAAAGTCTGTTGGAGGCCCCGTACGAAAGCTGTAAAAGGCACGCACGTAGCCGGCGGAATTAGCGGAGGAACCCACGATGAGATTGGTATCGTTGATGCCATAGGCAACGCTGGTGGCACCACCCAGCGTGCCCAAGTACTTGAACGTTTGGCCGTAGTCGTTTTGGCTGTAGTAGAAGGCTTCATACTGGGGCTGGCCGTTGACCACAGCAACTTGCGTCTGCCCCACGGCGTCTCCATAGTCATTTACTGCATACGAGAGATTCTGTGGGTAGGTGTAACCAGTAACGTAGAAGCCGTCGACATTGCCGCCGATATAGACTAGCGACCCGTTCCAACTTCCGGTTGCGATGTAAGTCCCATTTCCGCTGATGCCCGTTGCCTGACTGGGAGCCCTGAGGATATTAAGCCACGTCAAGCCTCCTCCTGATGTCCAAATGAACCCGGTGTTTGCCTGCTCGTTGTATCCGACGACCTCACCACTCGCGCTGATGCCAACGGGTTGATGAACACCGTTCAACGTGCCGGAAATTCCGAGATGCATGAAACTGTACTGCGCAGCCTGGGCGTGTCCAAAAACTGAGAACATGCAAAGCAAGACCGGCAAACCAGCACGAGTCCGCAACGATTTCCAGTTCGGGCCGTCGAAAAAAGCGGTCCAAAGCGTTTGGATGGGCAGCATAACTAGTCTCCTTTGTCGAAAGTTTCGGATTGAAGTCCGTGCGCAGCAAAACTTCCGCTGTAGAGCAGCCGTTCCGCATCCGAGAGAGGCACCTCGCAAGATCCGCCTCTATGAAGCAAAACGTAATCCCGGGCAAGAATGGATCAAGCTTCACAAACAATTTTTGTAGTTTGATCGAAGTTGGCGGGGTCGGGCCGAGTTGACCCGCTGACCCAATAGATTTCCTGCCAGTTAATTTTCCCGGCGCTGTCATTCTTGACAGTGCGCAGCAGCCGACCACCCTGATTACCGTCAAGTTTGGATTCCTGCAGGTCGTATATCACTCCGATGCGCAAGACCCTGATACTTGTGCTCGCTCTGGCGAGCTGTGTTTCATCGCGAGCTGCCGTGACGGTGTTGTTGCAAGAACCTTATGGTCTTTTCGGCACCGTCAATCCAACCGGCCACGCTGCGATTTATCTCTCCCGGGTTTGCGCCGAGACACCAGTCGTACTGCGCCCATGTGCGTCAAATGAATCAGGAGTCGTGATTAGCCGCTATTCCAAGATTGCAGGGTACGACTGGATAGCGATTCCTCTCATCCCTTACTTGTATGCGGTCGAACGGGTCGAAGACGTCCCGGCAGAGGCCACCGCGGAGTTCGTCGCCTGTCTCCGCGACGACTACAGGCGCAATCATCTGCGGCAAATTGCGCCTGATGGTCCGGGAGGTGAAATCCCAAAGGGCGCGTGGGTGCAACTGATCGGTGCTGCTTACAATCGCAAGATCTATGGCTTTACCATCGAAACCTCAGAAGCACAGGATCATCTTCTTATATCAACGCTGAACTCGAAGAAAAACAAAAGCCATTTCAATCTTTTCTTAAATAATTGCGCCGATTTTGCGCGCCACGTTCTCAACAGCTACTATCCGGGGTCAATCAAGCGCAGCGTTATTGGGGATGCAGGGCTCACGACTCCCAAGCAGATCGCCAAGTGCCTGGCCCAGTACAGTAAAATACACTCCGAATTACACCTGACCGCGTTCTACCTCGCGCAAATACCCGGCAGCCGTCGCCCGAGTCGTAAGATCGAGAACGTTTGGGAGGCCTTCATTAAGACGAAGTACATCGTTCCTCTCGCGATCTTCCAACCTTGGGCGGCAGGCTTCGTGGTAACGGCCTACGTTGCGGGAGGACATTTCAATTTCGCCCACACCGCTGAAACGGAGTACGCGCCCCTCGACCTGGCGCGTCTATCAAACCATGCTCCCTCAACCGTTGCAGCCGCTCGGTCTACCGCAGCGTCCGATCTAGGCGAAACCAGAGGGCAAAATCAGTAGCAAATTGAACGAAGAAGAGTTTGTGGTAGTAAGCTATCGACTACAATTACGTGGCTCGTTTCAAATCCCGACAATGGAGTCACGATGAAAAGACTGTGCCTTTTGCTGTTGCTCGCTATGACCGTCGCTACCGCAGCTCACGTTGCAAGAGCCGATGGGGGAGGAACTCCAATCTGCCCCAATGGAAAGGCCTGCAAACCATAACCGCTCGATAGATGGTCGCCTTACGATCCTGCTGCGAAAAAAGCATCTATTTCGGATGTGAAACGCTCAGCTGGCGTCGGCTGGCCAGAAGCTGACCTTGGTCGCTGTCGACGGGCGACAGATCCACATGTGTCGCAGCATGCTCGTGCAGCCACTTGTTCTTCACACGGAAGTAGTACACCTGTCCCGCCTCCGCCGTGAAATGCGCCGCGGCGCTCGTGTCGTGTGCGCCAATCACCGCCAGCGACTGCCAGCTCGCGCACAAGTGATGCGTGCCAGGATCGACCGCAAATGAGAAATACGAATTGCCATGATTGGCTCCCACCCATGTGCCGTCTACCCCAATGCGCGTGGTCGGTTTTGGAGTCGATTCAAATTCAGTGTCATCTTCAACGAAGTACATCATGGCTTGCCCCGGCGGCGGCTGCGGCAGCGCGTGCTGTGACTTATCCGTTTTCACCTCAAACTTCACCGAGGCCGCCCCACAACCCGGAGCTGTTTTGATCGAAGGCGAAGAATCTTGCGCAAAGATGAAGGTTCCAAAGAGAAGCACTACGGCAAATGCTTTCACGTTTCCTCCTGCGGGAAGAAAAGTTCCTTTCTTGCTCGCACTAACCTAGATGTTGCTGGAAGTAAGCCAGGTTGTCGAGAAGGAAATCGGCCAGACTATGTGAAACGGACCGGTCCCTTAGCCGCAGTGTGACTCCTTGTGGCGTACCCAACTATTGCATCCGGTTTCGAATCGGTGCATGATTGGGGGCAATTCTAGCTGTGTCCTGTCATGAAAACTTACGACACGATTTGAATTTCACCGAGATGTGAGGCCCGATGAAGGTTCGCGCAATTTTATGGACGCCAATGATGGCGTATACAGGATTTGTTCTAACCGGCCAGGGACTGCGAACCTTCAACCGTCTCTCAATTACAGAAGCATTGCTCGGCGCTTTGGAAGGATTTCTCCTTGCTCTGATGTTCACTCTTCGGGAGAGGCGACGACGAAGACCAGGTCTAGTTACCTATTCCATGACCGATATCTTGCCGGACTGGGCCTCGCCCCAAGGCCGCCGTTCACGCGCGAAAGAAAACAATTGAGCCGAACAGGCTCGACCCATTCCACAACATTTCAATCGGAGGCTTCGAGCGGAATGCTTTAGGACTCGCCCGATTCCGAGGGCGGCGATGCTTTCCAGTGAAATACAGCCGCAAGATTTTCAAGAAGCTATCGAATTCTTCAGCAGTTCGAGCGACTCTGGTTCGTGGGCACCGAGGTGCCCACGCGCTCGGAGTGTCTTGACGAGCACCCTCATGCTTGTACGCTTGCTTCGCCAGAGCTCGAATTAAATCATCTTTTTCGGAATTCGTAGGGCTCGACATCACACCACCGCATTCGACGCGAAATTGCTCATGATTGCTCTCCCGCTGGACGGGGTTTGACGGAATGGTTGCGGAAAAGCCTATACTCAGATGAAACCTCCTCACCGCAGTTTGGTCTCGGCGTCCGGAATTTGTAACAGGGCGGGGATTCTCTTTTCGCCTGAGCAACGCTTGTCGGTGATCTGTGGCTCAATACCTGGGATGGTTATGAGTGAAAATGGCGATGTCTCATCAACTAGTCGCGCACCCACCTAGCGGTTAGCTTCCAGCCAAGCACGGAGCCACCCACAGCAAACAGTCCCATAATCAAGATCATCAGGGCCACGACAGTGTTCTCCGCATGACTTGCGTCTCGGAGCGACAGCGGAAATACCAGTGGGAGAAAAATCGCGCCGACGACCACGCCGACGCGCCCGCACACGACTCCGGCTGCGAGGCAGACGAACGTCCGAGCCAAACTTGTCATAATGGCGCTCTATGATATGCCAGCCAAGGAAGCGATAGTGCCTATTTCAGAATTTCGAGTGAGATGGAGATTTTTCACCAACTGTAACGGGTCATTTCACAGGGAAACAGCAGAATGAGGAATCTCAACAGTACTGGAACTACAATCCGGGATGGTATTTCACAGTTTGCGTCGATAGCGGATTTCGTTTACCGTCGCGCCCCACACCGTGTCTGTACGCTGTAGGCCGTCAGGTACCCACCGATCGTTTCGATAAAAGCGATCCGCACGAACATTCCCAATCAAAACCCACAATAGAGCATTTCCAAAGCCGAGTCCGGTCAGCCGATTGCGAGCGGCTATTACGAGAGCCCTCCCGATCCCAAGACCCCAGTAGTCAGGGTCTACATATAGCGCACCCAGTTCTCCATAGTGCGCCAGGTCCGCGTCCCGCGACGGTGCCGTGGTGGCAAACCCGCAGATCGCTCCCGCTTCCACCGCTACAATGGTCTGTGGCCTCTGCGGATCACGGGTTTCGAAGTCATATCTTTCCGCTCTGTCTTCGGGGCAAAGCTGGTCGAGGTACTCGTTCGGAAGCAGACCACGATACGCCGATTGCCATGAGCGAACATGCACCCGAGCCACAGACATCGCATCCTTTGATTCGGCGGTTCGAAGAAGCATGCCCGAGTATGGCACGATGGCTGATGCTTAACTGACAGGTGGCAAGAGTCAGATGTTTACACTCAGAATCCTGCGGGAGACTTCGATTGTAATAGCCGGGTGCCCCATCCTTGCGTTCTTTGCAAGGGTGGGAACCACGGCCTCGCGAGCCATAGGATTTTGACTTGCCCCCCTTTTGAGTTACGCATGGGCCAAAGGCCCACCGATGGGGATGAAAGTGCGTGTTTCTAAGCTTTATTGATTCCAAACGGGTTATGGCGCGACTTTCGACG
>Ga0207693_10000209_pt1 | contig 53617 bp, 49 predicted proteins | sample LARL81metaG_FD_184347 | JGI IMG/M metagenome (GOLD analysis project Ga0207693, IMG submission 184347) | Corn, switchgrass and miscanthus rhizosphere microbial communities from Kellogg Biological Station, Michigan, USA - LAR L8-1 metaG... | ecosystem: Host-associated > Plants > Roots >... | reverse complement strand
GCGGCGCAGGGAGTTGCGCTGGTGGTCGCGGCTTCCGGGGTCCCGCCGCTGTGGGTGAGCCGCCTGCTGCTGGTCGTCGCGCTCGGGCTGCTCGCCGAGTCGTTCGGCCGCGACGTCTGGTGGCTGTGGCGGCACCGGGACGAAGCGCGTCCCCGGCCTACGGCAGCCTGGTCCGGTCATCCGGTCGCGACTGCCATTCTCACGTTCCTCGCCCTGGCGGTCGTGTGGTTCACCCTCGTGTTCCCGATCCGGCCCTGGCAACTCACCCCGGGTGCCTTCGCGCGGCTCCCGCTCGAGGTACTCCTCGTCCTCGCCCTGGCGCTCGCGCTGCCGGCCCGTGTTCGACGCCTCGTGCCGTGGGTGGTTGGGCCGCTGTTCGGCGTGCTGGTTCTGATCAAGGCGTTCGACCTCGGTTTCTTCATCGCGTTCGACCGCACCTTCAACCCGGTCGAGGACTGGAGCTACTTCTCGATCGGCTTCGCGACGGTTCGAGACACGTTCGGCAGCCGGGACGAGGATCTCGCGATCTTCGCCGCGCTCGTCGTCGGCCTCGCCGCGCTCGTCGTCCCGGCGGTGGCCCTGGGCCACGTGACCCGGGTTGCGGCTCGCCACCGCCGCCGCTCGCTGCCGGTGGTGGGGGCACTACTCGCTGCCTGGGGGCTCTGCTGGGTGTCCGGCGTGCAGGTGTCCGGCGGCGGGTTCGCGTCGGCGAGCGCCTCGCGCCTCGCGATCAGCGAGGTCCGGGCGGTCCGGGCGGACTTCCGGAGCGAGGCTCGATTCAGAGCCCTGATCGCCCGCCGGGATCCGTACGGCAAGGTGCCACCCGGCCGGCTCCTGAAGGGATTGCGCGGCAAGGACGTCCTGCTCGTGTTCGTCGAGAGCTACGGCCAGATGGCGGTCCAGGGCACGTCGTTCTCGCCGCCTATCGCCCAGATCGTGAACGACGGCACGCGGCAACTCGAGGCCGACGGGTTCTCGTCGCGCAGCGGCTGGATCACCTCGTCGACGTTCGGCGGAGGGAGCTGGCTCGCGCACGCCACGCTGGATTCGGGCACCTGGGTCGACAGCCCCGGCCGCTATTCGTCGCTGATCGCCAGCAAGCGTCTCACGCTCCCCGCTGCCTTCCGTCGCGCCGGCTGGAGGACGGTCGCCGACGTCCCCTCGACCCACGGCGCCTGGCCGGAGGGAAGGTCGTTCTACCGTTACGACAAGGTCTGGGATCGCGACAACCTGGGGTATCGCGGCCCGAGATTCGCCTTCTCGCCGCTGCCCGACCAGTACGCGTTCGAGGCGCTGCAGCGGCGTGAGCTGGCCAGGGGGAACCGCCCTCCGATCTTCGCCGAGATCGACACGACGTCGAGCCACGAGCCCTGGACGCGTATTCCGCCGTTCATCTCGTGGCGCCGGCTCGGCAACGGATCGATCTTCGACCGCCTACCGATCGGGCGGGCCGGCCTGACCGACACCCAGCAGGCATACGCGAAGTCGATTCGGTACTCGCTGCGCACCCTGTACTCGTTCGTCGAGCGGTACGGGAACAAGAACACGGTGCTGCTCGTGCTGGGAGACCACCAGCCATCGAGGGTCATCCCGCAGGCGAATCACGAGGTGCCGATGACGATCATCGCCCACGACCCGAAGGTGATCCGCAGGCTCTCCGGCTGGGGCTGGACGACCGGGATGCTGCCGGGCCCGACGGCGCCGGTCTGGCTCATGAGCGCGTTCCGCGACCGCTTCCTCAGCGCGTTCGACCACTAGCCGACCCGAGCAGCCCCGGCAGGTCGAGCGTGTGCCGCCCCCGGCGGGCCTTCGTCTCGAGATAGCGCTGGTTGGCGTCGGAGACGTAGACCCCGGTCGGCAGCAGGCCGACGACGGTGATGGCCCAGGAACGAAGCTGACGAGCCTTGTCGGGGTTGTTGCTCAGCAGGTCGATCCGGGACGCGCCGAGCGCATGCAGCATCTGCGCAGCCGCCAGGTAGCTGCGCTCGTCCTCGGCGTGACCGAGCGCAAGGTTCGCGTCGTAGGTGTCGGCGCCGGCGTCCTGAAGCGCGTACGCCTCGAGCTTCGAGTAGAGCCCGATGCCACGTCCCTCCTGCCGCAGGTAGAGCACGTAGCCGCCGACGTCCGCGATGCGCTCGACGGCCTCGCGGAGCTGCGGTCCGCAGTCGCACCGCTCGCTGCCGAACACGTCCCCGGTGAGGCACTCGCTGTGCAGGCGGATCAGAGGGACGTGGCTGCCGTCTGCCGGAAACGGCGCCGTTCGGTCGCCGAGCGCGAAGGCGAGGTGCTCGCCGTCGTCGACGAGCCCGTCGAAGCTGAACACCCGCGCGTCCGCCGCGTATCCGTCGGCGAACCGGAGCGGGAGGTCGACCTGGGTGCGGATCGTGGCGGCGGGCGGGCGCGTGCTCACTTGGCCTCGAACCGCGACGAGAGGGCGTAGCGCAGGAGAACGATGTCGCCGAGCTGCCGGACGTCGACGAGCTCCGCCCGCCGGCCCGGATTCCAGGGGAAGCTGCCGTCACGGACGAAGCGGGGGGCCTCGGAGTCGCCGACGAAGACCGGGGCGACGGTCAGCTGCAGCTCGTCCACGATGTCCTCGGTGAGGAACTGGGTGTGGACCGTGCCGCCGCCCTCGACCATCAGACGCTCGACGCCACGCTCGGCGAGGTCGCTGCCGATCGTGCGCATCTCCACGCTCTCGCCGCCGCCGTCGACGACGGTCGCGACCGGCCCCAGACGCTTCCGCGCATCCGCCACGCCGGGGCTCGCACAGTAGACGAGCTTCTCGGCGTCGCCGCTCCGGAAGAAGTCGGCGCGCGCGTCGAGCTCGGCCCGCCGGGTCACCGTGACCTTGATGGGCGACGCCGGCAGGCCGCGGGCTGCCCGCTCGGCGCGGCGGGTCTGCGACCGCACCAGGAGGCGTGGGTTGTCGACCCGCACCGTCTCGGCGCCGACGAGGATCGCGTCGCAGGAGGCGCGCACGGCGTCCACCCGGTCGAAGTCCGCGTCGTTGGAGAGAAAGAGGCGGGAGGCCGCGTTGCCGATGTAGCCGTCGATCGAGACGCAGCAGGAGAGGAGCGTGTAGGGACGGTCACGCATCGGCGGCTCCCTTCGGCTGGAGGACGACCCGCCTGCGCGGCCGGGGCCTCGACGGCCACCTGCGGGGAAGCCAGCCGGCGACGAGCACGACCGCGCCGGGCAGGAACGCCGCGAAGACGAGCACGCCGTACGCGACGGCGGCTGCGGCCCCGGCGGCGGCCCCGAGGCCGGCCGCGGAGAAGACCCAGGCGGCCGCTCCCTCCCTCGGACCCCAGCCGGCGATGCTCGGCAGCACCATTGCCAGCGTCGCGAGCAGTGCCACCGGTAGGAGCCGTGAGATCGGAGCAGCGACGCCCACCGTCCGCGCAGCCACGACGAACATGAGTGCGTAGCCGAGGACGGCCACGGTCGAGGCAAGCACGATCGCGGGCAGGGCGTTCCGACGCAGCACGCCGTTGCGGAGATCGTCCACCACGGCGTTCCGCAGCCGCATCCAGCGGGAATCCGCGGATCCCAGCTGCATACGGCAGGCGAGCACGACGACGCCGGCGAGCGCGACGGCTGCGAGCGCGACGAACGGCATGACCGAACGGACCGGAGACGGCAGCACCAGGAGGATCGAGATCATCAGCACGGCCTGAACGACCTGGCCGGCCCCGCGCTCCCAGACGACCCCCCTCACGCCGCGGCCGACGTGGTGAACCTCGCGGCCGTGACGTACGCCGCGGTGGACGTCCCCGGCGATGCCGGTCGGGAGCGTGAGGTTGAGAAAGAGCGCCCGGTAGTACGCCGCAACGGCGGCGGGAAGGGACATGCGGAGGCCGAGGCCGCGGGCGACGATCGTCCAGCGCCAGGCTCCGCAGACCGTCGTGACGAACCCGATGGCCGCCGCCGCCGCAAGAGCACGGCCGTCGACCGATTCGAAGCCGGCGACGAACGGACCGGTGCCGATGCGCCAGATGACGAGCGCGAGCACGGCCGCCGAGGTCGCGGGGCCGGCCCACCGGCGGACGTGGCTCATGGCAGCACCAGCAGATCGGCGTGGCCGACGATGACGGCGAGGGCGCCGGCCGCTGCCTCGTTCAGGCGGCGGCGCCGGAAGGGGCCCGCTTCGGGCCCCAACTCGGGCTCCTGCTCGCAGGCGGCGTCGATCCAGCCGGTGAGCCATTCGAGGGCGAGCTCGCCGCCCGTCGCGCCGAGCTGCCAGGGGCTGGAGCTGACGACGACCTCGGCTCCGTTCCTGCGGAAGCCCTCGACGGCGGCTTCCACCGCAGCCGGGCCGAGGAGGCGTCCGCGCGGTGTCAGGCGGCGCTGGTGCTCGTTGAACGCGGCCGCGATCCGGGCGTCGAGTGGATCGGGCGGGAGCAACTGGACGCGGCCGGTGACCGAGAGCGTGAACAGGACCGGGCACCCCGCGCCGGCGCAGGTGTCGATCAGCCGCGTCAGCTCCTCCGAGGTCAGCAGGTCGAGCAGGGCCGAGGCGGTGATGAGCGTCGCCCCTGCCAGGTCATCAGGGTCGAGCCGCGTGACGTCGGAGAGACGAGTCTCGATTGCGACGTCGGCTCCGTCGGCGGCCGGTCCCCACCCGTCGGCGGAGGCGCGCGCCAGGAGATCGGCGTCCCGGTCGTGCAGGACCCAGCGCTGTGGCCCGGGCAGCAGCGGCGCGAGCCATCGTCCCATCGAGCCGGTGCCGCAGGCGAGATCGTGGATCAACCAGCCGTCTTCGGCCGGTGCACGGCTGCGGAGCTCGTCGACGAGCTCCCGCGACCGGGCCGCGGCGTCCGCGGGCTCGCGCAGGGCGAGCCAGTCCGGGCTGACCCGGATCGCCTCCACGGTGGTCACGCCGCCCTCGCCAGGACGTCCGCGACGGCCGCGGTCGTTCTCGACCAGTCGGGGAGCGACTCGCGCCGTTCGCGGGCCGCCCGCCGCAACCGCCGGCGCAGATCGGCGTCCTCGAGCCACGCACGCAGCGCGTCGCCCAGCGCAGCCGGGTCCCCGGGAGGAACCAGCATGCCCGGCCGAGTGCCGTCGATGCCGTGCCCCATCGCCTCCGGCACGCCTCCGACGTCGGCGGCGACGACCGGTAGCCCGCGGGCGAGCGCCTCGGTCACGACCATTCCGTAGGTCTCCGACCGCGAAGGAAGCACCAGGAGATCGGCCTCCTCGTAGCGGCGAGCGAGATCCTGTTCGGGCAGCGCCCCCGAGAAGCGCACCCGGCCGTCCATCCCGCCGTCGGAGGCGCGACGGCGCACGCTCGCGACGAAGTCCGGGTCGCGCTCGAGGCTCCCGACGCACAGACACCGCCAGCGCGGGCCGGCCAGGGTGGAGAGCGCAGCGACGAGCACGTCGTGGCCCTTGCCGGGGATGACCGCGGCGACCGAGAGGAGCGAGCCTCCTGTCGCCGTCCCGGGCGCGAGGTCGGCGGCGTCGACTCCTGGTTCGGCGACGTGGATGCGGTCGCCCGGTAGCGAGTAGTTCGTGAGGAGGACGCTTCGCGCCCACGCGCTCGTGGTCACGACCGACGCGACGGCCGCGAGCACCGCGGCTTCCTGCGCATCGGGCTCGTCCTGCCCGAGCGGCATGTGCAAGAGCACGACGAGGCGCAGGCGTCTCGACTCCGGCACCAGCACGTCCGGCGCGGGCGAGGCGACGAGCCCGTCGAGAAGGACGACGGAATCGTCGGGAATCCGGGCCAGCGCGTGCGCGAGAGTGGCGTCGGGCCCGGCGACCTCGTGGACGGGCACGGTCCAGCCGGCGGCGGCGAGGCCGCTGCGCAGCCGGCGGTCGTAGGTGTTCCCTCCACTCGGCCGCGCCTCGTCGTCGATCCCGGCGGGAACGATGAAGTGGAGCGTGCTCACAGCGTGCGCTCGAAGGATGCGGAGGCGACGGGCGACTCGTGCAGTGTGACGACGAGGCTGTCGAGCTCCTGCGCGCCGTCGCCGAGCGCGACTCGAACGCGCTCCGCCAGGCGATCTGCGATCAGCCGCGCGAGCGCCTCCGTCGTCGTGTTGACGCCGGCGAGGCTCGGCTCGTCGTCGAGGTTGCGGTAGTCGAGCTCGGCCAGCACCGCCCGCAGCTCCGCGCTCGCCAGGCCGATGTCGACCACGACGCCGTCGGAGTCGAGCTCGGCGCGCCGGAAGGTCGCGTCGACGACGTAGGTCGCACCGTGGAGCCTCTGGGCCGGCCCGAACGTTTCGCCGCGCAAGCTGTGGGCGATCAGCATGTGATCCTGGACGGTCACGCTGAACACGCCTACCCCTCGCCGTAGGTGATCGTGTGACAGAGGGCCGGCAGGCTTCCCGCCGCGAGCCGCGCCATCACGTCCGGCAGCTCGTCGAAGCGCGACTCGCCCGTGAGCAGGGCGTCGAAAGCCGAATCGCGCAGGAGCTCCAGAGCGAGCGCCAGGCGGTCGGCCGCGGTGCGGCGCGGCGCGCGAGCGGGGGAGAGGGCTCCGACCTGGCTCGAGCGGATGGCGAGTCGGCGGGCGTGGAACGCTCCTCCCAGCGACAGCCGAACCTCGGTGTCGCCGTACCAGCTGAGATCGACGACGGAGCCTTCGGCCGCGAGCAGGTCGAGCGACCGCTGGAGTCCCTCGGAGGTCGCGCTCGTGTGCACGACCAGGTCGAGATCGCCTGGGGCATCGTCCGGAAGCGCGAAGTCGACCCCGAGGGCCTCGGCGACGTCGGCGCGCCCGGGATCGACGTCGACCAGAGTGACGCGCACCGCCGGATATCGCTGCAGCAGCCGGGCGACGCAACAGCCCACCATCCCGCCGCCCACGACGGCGACCCGGTCCCCGACTGCCGGGGCGGCATCCCAGAGGGCGTTGACGGCCGTCTCGACCGTGCCGGCCAGCACCGCCCGGGTGGGGGGAACGTCCTCGGGCACGAGCGAAACGGCGCTCGCGGGGACGACATACGCCGTCTGATGCGGGTAGAGGCAGAACACGGTGCGGCCGCGAAGCTCGGCGGGTCCCTCCTCCACGGTGCCGACGTTCAGGTAGCCGTACTTGACCGGCCCGGGAAAGTCCCCGTCCTGGAACGGCGCCCGCATCCTGGCGTGCTGGTCCGGTGGGACGGCTCCACGGAAGACGAGCGTCTCGGTGCCGCGGCTGATCCCCGAGCGCAGACTGCGGACGATGACGTCGTCCGGCCCCCGCTCGGGGAGCCCGACCGGCCGGATCTCGCCGTACCCCGGCTCTCGAAGCCAGAACGCCTTTGCGACTCCGTCCTCGAGGCATCTATTGCTGGGGTGTTCGCGCGTCGCTCTCATCGCCTGTGTGTCGAAGTTACGCGGGACGTTCTTCGGCGGATTCTGATCCTCCGGACGTAAGGAGACGGACGTTGCCGACCTAACTCGAGCCAAGTGCGCTCCGGCAGTCGCGGAGAGAGCCCGGTCCGGCAGGCAGTTGTGCGGCTCGCCGACGGCCTACCCGAAGAAGATCGTCTGCGGGTTCGCGGTTTCGCCCTCGAGCTGGACGAACGACCCCGAGCCGCTACCGAGGTCTTCCGACTAGGCGCCGATCCGTACGGATGCGGCTCCGGCGGGCGGCTCAACCGGCACGCTCAACCCACCGGTTCACGTCATTTCACCACCCGGCCGAACCCGTCCACCTGACTGAGATAGCGCACTCGGCGCATCACCTCGCCGCCGTTGGAGTTGTTGCCGAACGACGTGTTGCCTTCGACCGACTGGAACTGGCCGCCGCCGAGATATTTCTCGACGATGCCAATGTGGTCGGGGACACCCCCGTCCCAGTTGAAGATCGCGATGTCGCCCGGCAACGGGGTCGTCCTTCCCTTCCACATGCCGGTCGCGCGGAGCCAGGCTTCCGCCGTCGGGACGTAGGTGCATCCGTTGCCATAACAACCGGCACCCTTGAAGCCGTCGGCGATCACGTACTTCGCGCCCTTGGCGAAGCAGAAGCTGACGAAGATCGCGCACCAGGGTGCGCCGTCGACGCCGAACCACTTGCCGAACTGCGTGCGGTTCGATCCCGCCGGTCGCTCGGTCGTCCCGATGTACTTCACCGCTTCAGCGAGCGCCTGCTCGCCGAGCGAGCTCGCTCTTCGGACGATCGGCCCGTTCTTCTTCGGCGTCTTCGTCTTTCGGAGGGCCTTGCGCGTCTCCGGCCCGACGACGCCGTCCACCTCGAGCTTGTTGTCTCGCTGGAACGCGCGTACGGCGCCGGCCGTCGCCGGTCCGTAGGCGCCGTCGATGGGGCCCGGCGCGTAGCCGAGAGCCGTGAGGCGTTCCTGCAGCTCGACGACTTCCGGCCCCTGCATGAACGGACTGGTGACGTGCAGGATCGCGGGCATCAGCCCGACCTCCCTCGCAGTTGGGGGGTCGGTCGAGACAGGGGGCATCGCCAACCCTGGCCATCAGCGCCGCAGCAACGACTCAATGCGGAGTCCATCGGCCCTCCTCGTTGCTGCTGCAACCTTGCGACGCGGGCACCGCGAAGTCAAGGGTCGGTGTGTCCGGCGTGCTCTTCCGGATCGGCGCTTCAGGGGCCCGCAGCTCTTGCTCGCTTGGCGGCAGCGAGCAGACACGCCGGCGGCACGTTCTCACGCTTCAACGTCCGGGCCGGCTGTGCCCGCGGTGGCGCCAGTGGCAGTTCGGTGTCGGCGAATGTCTCGGTCGTGTCCAGAGGCGGCACCGTCCGGAAGAGGCTCTTGATCTCGGCGTCGCTCGGCGCGTCTCCCGACCAGCTCGGCTCCGGAGACCGGGCGGTCACTCGGAGGTCGGGCGAGACCGGCTGGTTCTCCGTCGGAGACGTCTGCACGATTTCGTACCGGGTCACGATCCAGCCTCGCCGGCCGGCGAGCAGGTCCTGGAACCAGCCGCTCGCCCCGAGCTTCCACAGGTCGTAGAGGTCGTTGTCTCCGATGGTCTTGGGAATCGGCTGGACGGAGGCCGGCCCCTGCTGGGGTGGGTGCTTGGAAGGAAGCGACTGGTCGGCGAGCGGCACCGCGGCCGAGATCGCGAACACCTGGGCGCGGAAGCGGAGAAGCTGATACGCGTCGTGGGGCACGTAGAAGATCAGCTGCCGCGATCCCGGGACGTTCGGCGCGAGACTCTTGCCGTCGGCGACGAACCTGCCCACCGCGAGCACGGTCGAAGGCTGCACCTCCCACACGTCGGACATGAGCCGGGAGCGCTGAGGATCGGGCAGGGCGTTCGTGAAATACGTGTTGGCGACGCTTTGCGCGGTCGCCTGACGAGGGCACGGGACGACCGTCGAACCGGTGAGCGTGTAGTCCGATCCGAGGACGACGACCACCCGGCCGCCGACGTCCTCGTAGCCGAGGTTCGCGCTGAGCACGTCGTAGCCGCCTTGTACGCCGAGCTTCTTCAGGCTCACCTGCACCGACACTGCCCGATCGAGATGGGCGGGGACGTACTGATTCTGGTACCAGAACTCCCATCCGCCGATCACGAGCCCGACGACGGTCAGTGCGACGCCCGCGCTCAGCCGGGCAGTCGATTTCTTGAGCTGGCTCCAAAAGAGCACGAAGCCGAGGAACCCGGCGGCGATGAAGAGCAGCGAAAAGGCGGTCACGACGGCCCGCTGCGTGCCCGCCCCGGCCCGCGCGCCGAAGAAGACGTACACGCCCAGGAGGATCGACACGAGCAGCGCGACCGGCACCGGCTCTCTGCACGGCGGTCGTTCTCCCTCCGGCCGCTTTCGATCTCGCGCGATCGGGATCAGCCGCCACACGGCGCCGAGAAACAGGAGCCCGGCGAGCACGAGCAGGACACCCGGGAAGAGCACTCCGAGCCGGCCCCCGGTCAGCGATACGTCATGGACACCCACCACGAGCGCGGCAAGCCCCGCGACGAGGAAGAAGCTCGCCAAGAAGCGGACCGTCGCAACCTCCGGCAGACGCCTATCCACGAGCTCTGACCATGCTGGCCGCCTTCCAGGAAAGACCTCAACGACGTTCGCTGAGACGAGTCGCGCTCCTTCCCTCGGGTGCCCCTGCGGTTGACTCCCGGTGCAGAGCCAGCTAGGTTCGGACCCGGTAACGAGGCGACCGGAAGGGGCACGTGGCCGGTTCCATTTCGTTACTGCGGCAACTCCGCCGTCGTCGGCGGGTCTCGTGGTGAGCGCCGCGGTGAGGACCCGGGACGAGCGCGTGAGCCTCTCGCTGCTCGACGCCTTCGAGCTTCGGTGTGACGGCGAGCCCGTGTTGCTTCCGCCCAGCGCTCAGCGGCTGCTGGCGCTGCTCGCGCTTCACGATCGCCCGCTCCTGCGTCCGTACGTGGCTGGAACCCTCTGGCTCGACACGCCCGACGAGCGGGCTTCGGCGAACCTCCGCTCGTCGCTCTGGCGGCTCAACCGTCCCGGCCCGCGGCTCGTCGACGCGACGAGTGTCCAGCTGCGTCTCGCGCCCGCTGTCCGGGTCGACGTGCACGAGACGGCTTCGCTCGCCCACCGACTGCTCTCGGGCCCCAAGGGCGCCCCCGGCAGCGACGCCGAGCTCGCGCCCGACCCGCGCCTGCTCACCGGCGAGCTGCTTCCCGACTGGTACGACGACTGGGTCGTGCTCGAGCGGGAGCGCCTGCGGCAGCTCAGCCTGCACGCGCTCGAGGCGCTCGGCGAGCGGCTCCTGGACGCGGGGAGGCTCGGCGAGGCGCTCGAAATCGCGCTCGAGGCGATCGCCATGGAGCCGCTGCGCGAGAGCTCGCACCGTCTCCTGATCAGGATCCATCTCACGGAGGGAAATGCGGCCGAGGCGATCCGGGAGTTCAAGCTCTGCGGACGCCTCTTCCGCGACCAGCTCGGCCTCGAGCCCTCTCCGCAGCTTGCCGAGCTCGTCGCGAATTTGACGAACTAGAGACGCCGCGGTGACGGCCGTGCGAGAGCATGGCCGGGTGACGACCGCGCATCGTCCGGAACGGAGCGGCGTGCTCGTCGTGCGGGCGTGGGTCGAAGGCGACCCGCCTCAGTTGAAGGCGCGGCTCACCCATACGACCGACGTCCATCGGCACGAGGAGGACTCGGCGACCGTCTCGAGCGCGCGCGGAATCCATGACGAGATCGACCGCTGGCTCGCAGCTCTCCAACAGACGCCCGCCCGGTGACGGGGCCGTGACGAGGGCGTGACGGGGAGGCGCGAGTCTCCGTCCACCAGCACGAGGAGGCCCGATGGCGACCGCACCAACCTATCCCGGCGTCTACATCGAAGAGATCTCGAGCGGCGTCCACACGATCACGGGCGTGGCGACCTCGATCACGGCGTTCGTCGGCTTCGCCCCCCGCGGGCCGGTGAACGACCCGACGCTCGTGCAGAGCTTCTCGGAGTTCACGCGAGTCTTCGGCGGCCTGTCGGCGCAGAGCACGATGAGCTACGCGGTCAACCAGTTCTTCCTCAACGGCGGCCGCGACGCCCTGATCCTGCGCACGGCCCATCTGAGCGGAGCCGGCACGAAGGCGACCAAGGGGGCGGTGGACGTCGGGGGTACCGGTACGAAGAAGCTCTCGCTCGCGGCGGCGAGCGAAGGGGCGTGGTCCGGCAACCTGCTGATCCGCGTCGACCACGAGACGTCCGACAAGGACGCAGGGTCGCCCAAGCTCTTCAACCTCTCGATCAAGGACACCGCGACCGGAACGATCGAGGTGCTGCGCAACCTCCCGCCCGACAGTTCGGTCGCAGCGTTGATCGAGCAGCAGTCCAACCTGGTGCGCGCGACGGCCACGCCGACGGCGAGGCCGGATGCCGACGCGTCGATCAACCCCGGCGACGATCCGTTCGATCCCGCGCATACCGACCGCTACACGCCGATGCCGGCCGGCCAGGACGGTGACCAGACCGAGGCGGACCTCATCCCGGCCACCGACAACGGAACCGGCGTCTATGCGCTTGCCCGGGCCGACCTGTTCAACCTCCTCTGCATTCCGCCGTTCCTGCCTGCGGGCAACACGAACGCGGGTCGCGTGCTCAGCTCCACCGCGAAGGGTCAGGCCGCGAAGTTCTGCTCCGACCACCGCGCCCTCTTCCTCGTGGACCCGCATCCCGACTGGACCGCGCCCTCGCAGATCACGGGCGGCGGCACGAGTCTCGACACGTACGTCACCGGCATCTCGTCGGACGATCGGAAGAACGCGGCGATCTACTTCCCCTACTTCCGCGCGGCGGACCCCGAGGCGGGCGGCGCCATCGCCGACTTCCCGCCGTGTGGAGCAGTCGCGGGGGTGATGGCTCGGACGGACGGGTCGAGGGGAGTGTGGAAAGCGCCTGCCGGTCTCGACGCCGGGCTGTCGGGCGTGCAGCAGCTGAAGGCGAAACTGACCGACGACGAGAACGGGATCGTCAACCCGCTCGGCGTCAACTGCCTGAGGACCTTCCCCGCCGTGGGCAACGTCGTCTGGGGAGCGCGCACGCTCGCGGGCGCGGACATCCTCGCCTCGGAGTGGAAGTACGTCCCGGTGCGGCGACTTGCGCTCTACCTCGAAGAGAGCCTCTACCGGGGAACGCAGTGGGTGGTGTTCGAGCCGAACGACGAGCCGCTCTGGGCGCAGATCCGGCTGAACGTCGGCGCCTTCATGCAGAACCTGTTCCGCCAGGGTGCGTTCCAGGGGTCTTCGCCGCGCGACGCCTACTTCGTCAAGTGCGACGGCGAGACGACGACCCAGAACGATCGCGACCTCGGCATCGTCAACATCCTCGTCGGCTTCGCCCCGTTGAAGCCGGCGGAGTTCGTGATCATCCAGATCCAGCAGATCGCCGGTCAGGTGACGGCGTGAGGAGGCGTCGTGGCTGAGTTCACCGTCAATGCACAGCGTTTCGACCCGTACAAGAACTTCAAGTTCCGGGTGAAGTGGGACGGCCGCTACGTCGCGGGCGTGAGCAAGGTGAGCGCGCTCAAACGGACGACGGAGGTCGTCAAGCACCGCGAGGGAGGCGACCCGTCCAGCAGCCGCAAGTCACCCGGACGGACCGAGTACGACCCGATCACGCTCGAGCGCGGCGTCACGCACGACGTCGAGTTCGAGGCCTGGGCGAACAAGGTCTGGAACTTCGGCGGCGGGCTGGGCTCCGAGGTCTCGTTGAAGGACTTCCGCAAGGACGTGATCATCGAGATCTACAACGAGGCCGGACAGCTGGTGCTCGCCTACAGGGTGTTCCGCTGCTGGGTCTCGGAGTTCCAGTCCGTACCCGATCTGGACGCGAATGCGAACGCCGTCGCCATCCAGCACCTCAAGCTCGAGAACGAGGGTTGGGAGCGCGACACGGCGGTGGTCGAGCCGACCGAGCCCGTTCTCACGACCGCCTGAGCCGGTATGTCGGCGCCCACCGCCGCCGAGCTGTTGGGAGCCTGGGAGCGGTCGGCGCCGCTCGGACCGGTCGAGCGCGAGGACACGCTGCTGCGACTTGCCGAACCGGGTCTCGAGCCGGCCGAGCTCGCGGTCGGCGAACGAGACGCCCGCTTGCTCGAGCTGCGTGAGCTCCTCTTCGGCAGCGAGCTCGACGGGATGGCCGAGTGCCCCCGCTGTGGCGAAGCCGTGGAGTACTCCCTCGAGACGCGAGACCTGGTCGCAGGGCGGCCCGAGCACGGCGCTTTCGACCTGGTGGTCTCCGGCCACACGCTGCGCGCACGGCTTCCGACGGGTGCGGACCTCGCCGAGGCCGCGACCGCGGGGGATCTCGACGCGGCCCGCGCGGTCCTGCTCGAGCGCTGCCTGGTCGAGGAGCCCGGGGTGCCCGCGGCCGAGGTCGCCGCGGCGCTCGGCGACCGACTCGCGGAGGCCGATCGGCTCGCCGACGCGCGGCTCTCGCTCGCGTGCCCCGAGTGCCGGCACGAGTGGACGGTCGCGTTCGAAGCCGGAGCCTGGCTGTGGAGCGAGCTCGAGGCCTGGGCCTGGCGGACGCTGCTCGACGTCCACACGCTGGCCTCCGCCTACGGCTGGAGCGAAGCCGAGATCCTCGCCCTCGGCCCGCGCCGAGAGCTCTACCTCGAGCTCGTGGGTGGATGAGCGAGTTCCTCGGGAACCTCGCCGCCCGCGCCCTCGGGCTCTCGGCAGTCGCGCGGCCCCGCCCGTCGATCTTCGAGCCGCGACGAGCCCCTGCTGAGCCGCTTGCGCTCGAGCCGGAGACGGTGTCCGTGCCGGACCCGGCGGGCGCGCTAGAGGCTCCCCGCGCGCCGACGCGACCGAAGTGGCCCGAGGCAGCGACGGAGGGCGAGTCTCAGGTGCGGAGGCCGACACCCTCGGCGGAGACAGAGGCCGAAGCTCCGCCGGTACGCGCGTCGCCGGCAGAAGTGCCGGTCGCCCGCACGCGCGCGAGGGCCGCGCCGCCCCCGGGCGAGAGGCCCACAAAGGCGGAGGCCGGAGCGGAGAAAACGGTGGCGGTGCCGGGCGACGCTCGATCACCGGAACCGGCGGAAATGCCTGCAGAGACGACGATCGCGACGGCGCCCTCGCCACAGCCGACGCGAGCCGCACCCCGGCCGAGCCTCCCGGTCGGGCCGCTGTTCCCGGCTCGGGTCGAGCGAGAAACGCCGGGGCCGACGGTGCGCGTGAGCATCGGGCGGATCGAGGTGCGCGCGGTCAAGGCCGACGAGCCCCCGGAGCCGCGCAAGACGCCCAGGCCGGCGCCGCGCATCTCGCTCGACGACTACCTCGGCCGAGCGAGGGAGCGCGCCGGATGAGCAACGCCCTCGGAATCGCTGCGGTCAGCGCGGTCATGCGTGACCTGCTCAACAACGGCCTGGTCGATGCGAGCGTCGGGGACGTGACCGTGACTGCGCAATCGCCGGACAAGGTGAAGCTCGACGGAGACGAGCAGTCGCAGCTCAACCTCTTCCTCTACCGCGTGACGCCCAACCAGGGCTGGCGCAACGTGGATCTGCCGTCCTTCGACGCGTCTGGAAACCGGGTCAGCAACCCGCCGCTGGCTCTCGACCTCCACTACCTGCTCACGGCGTACGGATCGGCGGACTTCCAGCCGGAGATCCTGCTCGGCTACGGGATGCAGGTACTGCACGAGAATCCGGTTCTCGATCGGCAGGCGATCCGCAACACGCTGACTCCAGGACCCGTCACCGGCGGAATCCTTCCGACGGCCCTGCAGACCTTGACGGCCGCAGAGATCGCCGACCAGGTCGAGCAGCTGAAGATCACTCCCGAGACCCTCGGCAGCGACGAGATCTCGAACCTGTGGGGCGCGATCGGCGCGCACTACCGGCCGACCGCCGGCTACCTCGCCTCGGTCGTGCTGATCGAGAGCAGGCGGACCACCCAGCCCGCCCTGCCGGTACGGCTGCGCCAGGTGTTCGTCCTGCCGCTGCGGGATCCGCAGATCGAGAGCGTCGTGGCCGACGACGGCAAGCCGATCGTCTCGACGAGCACGCTCGTCGTCGAAGGGGAGCGCCTGCAGCACGATCCCATGGAACTGCTCGTGGGCGGTCTGGACGCCACGATTTCCGACGCCGGCGACACGCGCCTGGTCGCCTCGCTCCCCGCCGGGCTCCGGGCGGGTGTGCAGAGCGTCCAGGTGAAGCACGGGCTCGACCTCGGCACTCCCACGGAGCCGCATCGCGGGTTCGAGTCGAATGTCGTGGCTTTCGTGCTCCATCCCGTTTTCGGCGGCTTCGGGACGTTCACGCCGCCGCTGCCGGGAGGTCCCGCGCCGTACTCGGGAGCGGTGGAGGTCACCATCACGCCCGTCCCGAGGAGCGCCCAACGCATCGTCCTGCTGCTCAACCGGACGACGCCGGCCGACCCGCCCTCGTACGCGTTCACCGCGAACAGGCGGACAGCCGACGGCGACCCGGTCGTCGTCCCGCTCGAGAACCTCGCGCGCGGCGAGTACTTCGTCCGCGTCCAGGTCGACGGCGCCGAGAGCCCGCTCGACCTCGATCCCACCAGCGTCGACTTCGGTCCGAAGGTGACGATTTGACCGAGACCGACTGGCAGACCGAGACCGACTGGCAGGAGGCGAACCAGCGGTACCTCATCGCCCACCTGGACCGCCTGCGCGCCACGCTCCGGCGGCACGCCGGCGAGCACGTGGAGGCAGGGCCCGAGACACCGGAACCGCCGGCCCTCCGACACCTGGTCGAGACGTTCGGGCTCACGGACTTCGAACGTGACGTCCTGTTGCTCTGCGCCGGGTGCGAGCTCGAGGGCGACTTCGCCGACCTCTGCGCGGCCGCGCAGGGAGCTCCGCAACGCGCGTATCCCACCTTCGGCCTTGCGCTCGCGGCCCTGCCGGGCCCCCACTGGACCGCGCTCGGCCCTGACGGCCCGCTTCGCCGCTGGCGGCTCGTCGAGACCACTCCCGGCGACAGCCTGACCGCGGGGCCGCTCCGGATCGACGAGCGCATCCTGCACCACCTCGCCGGGGTCTCGACCGTGGACGAGCGGCTGCGCGGGATCGTGAGGCGCCTCCCGGCACGGGCGCTACCGACCTCGCGCGAAGCCGCTGCTGCGAAGGTCGTCGCGCTCTGGGAAGCGGCCGGCGTGGCAGCTGTGCAGCTGTGCGGCTGTGACCTCGCGGCTCGGCGGGGAGTAGCCGCGGCCGCCGCTGCGCAGGTGGGTCTCGCGGCGATGACGCTCGATGCCGCCGAACTGCCCGCATCCTCCGCGGAGCAGGAAACCCTTGCCCGCCTCTGGGAGCGAGAAGCCGCCCTGAGCCGGGCGGCGCTCGTCCTCGAGATCGACGAGCTCGACGCCGACCGGCGGCGTGCGGTGGTGAGGTTCCTGGCCGCGGTCGGCGGCCGGCGCATCGTGAGCACGACAGACCCGTTGCAGACGCGTGGAGAGCCGATCCTGCGCGTCGACCTCGAGCCGCTGGATACGCAGGAGCAGCTCCAGCTCTGGACGGCGGCGCTCAACGGCCGCGGTCGCGGCGAGGACCTCGCAGGCGTAGCGCAACAGTTTCGGCTCGGCAGCGACGGCCTTGCGGCAGCGGCGGCCCGGGTCCTCGCGGGAGGCTCCGCCTGGGATGCATGCCGGGAGCAGGCGCGCCCCCGGCTCGACGATCTCGCGGCGCGGATCGAGCCCGCCGCGAGCTGGGAGGACCTCGTGCTGCCACAGCCGCAGCTCGAGCTGCTGCACCAGATCGCCCTCCACGTCCGCCATCGCGCCACGGTCTACGAGGACTGGGGCTTCGCCGCAAGAGGCGCACGCGGTCTCGGCATCAATGCGCTCTTCGCCGGACCGAGCGGCACGGGCAAAACGATGGCTGCCGAGGTGCTCGCGAACGAGCTGCGGCTCGACCTCTACCGCATCGATCTCAGCTCCGTCGTCAGCAAGTACATCGGCGAGACGGAGAAGAACCTGCGACGAGTCTTCGACGCGGCCGAAGAGGGTGGGGCGATCCTGCTCTTCGACGAGGCCGACGCGCTCTTCGGGAGACGCAGTGAGGTCAAGGACAGCCACGACCGCTACGCGAACATCGAGGTCAGCTATCTGCTGCAGCGAATGGAGGCGTACCGCGGTCTGGCCATCCTGACCACGAACCTCCGTAGCGCGCTCGACCAGGCGTTCCTCCGTCGGCTCCGCTTCGTCGTCCTCTTCCCGTTCCCCGACGTGGCGCAGCGGGCGGAGATCTGGCGTCGCATCTTCCCGGCCGAGACGCCCGTCGGACAACTCGACCCCAGCCGGCTCGCGCAGCTGAACGTGGCCGGCGGCAACATCCGCAACGTCGCGCTCGGGGCTGCCTTTCTCGCCGCCGAGGATCGCGGGCCGGTTCGGATGGAGCATCTCGTCCAGGCCGCCCTGGCCGAGTATGCGAAGCTCGAGAAGCCGCTCTCCGACGCGGAGGTCGCCGGATGGACGTGAGGCACGTCGAGGTCGAGATCGACGAGCTGGTGCTGCACGGCTTCGACCGGATCGACGGCGACGCGTTCGCCGAGTCGCTTCGTTCGGCACTTCGTGCCCGCCTCGCGGCCGAATGGGACCTGGGCAAGAGCCGGACCGTCGACCTGCTCCAGCCTCCTGCGCTCGAGCTGGCACCCGCCGCCACCGCGCCGGCGCTCGGCGAGGCGGTCGCCGAGCGGGTGGACGGGAGCATCCGACAGTGATCGGCCTGCGCGCGACGAAGCCGACCTCGCCCCCGGTGAGGCGCTGCGCCTGCGGGGGGATCGTCGGGCCGACCGGAGAGTGCGCGGCGTGTCGCCAGAAGCGGCTGAGGCGCGAAGCCTCGAACGGGACTCCGAACGTCGTCCGGGAGGTCTTGCGTACGGCGGGTCGCCCGCTCGAGCCGGGCGTCAGGAAGACGATGGAGAACCACTTCGGACACGACTTCTCCCGCGTGCGGGTCCACGCCGATACGCGCGCCGCCGAGTCCGCCCGCGCCGTCTCGGCCAACGCCTACGCGGCCGGCGAGCACGTCGCGTTCGCGGCCGGACGCTACGCACCCGGCACACCGGCCGGTGACCGGCTCATCGCGCACGAGCTCGCTCACGTCCGCCAGCAGTCCGGAGGAACGACCCGCCTCGAGATCGGGCCGCCGGGGACCGCGCTCGAGCGCGAGGCGGCCGCCGCGGCGGAGGACGGCGCACGCGCCAGAGCCATTCGGCCCGCCACGCGCCCGCTCGTGCAGCGCGATCTCGCCACCGAGCCTCCGGCCGTCCCGACCCTCGGCCGGCCCGACCTCACGGAGGACCAGATCGCGGAGGCGATCGCCTTCAACCGCGTTCGTTACGACGAAGCCAACACACGCCTGATCCAGCGGCTGCTCGGCGGGCCGGTGACCGGCAGCTGGACGGAGGAGAACATCGTCGCGATCGCCTCGACGCAGGAGGAGTACGGCCTGAAGAAGGACGGCAAGGTCGGTCACGAGACCTTCGTCTTCCTCAACCGCGAGCAGCGACTCGAAGGCATGTCGACGAGGACGCAGGACTGCCTCGTCTCGTTCCGGCTGATCGGGCCGGATGCCGCCACCTTCCGGCGGAACTCCCCGACCCAGTGCCATGTGGGGGGCCACTTCCGCACCGAGGCGGAGTTCTCGAGCCGCTGCAATTGCTCCCAGTTCGAGTACCGGCAGTTCATCCGCGGCCACTTCACCCGGACGCGCGGCGGCGTGACCGAGGACATCGGGCCCTGGTTCTCGCGGTTGCCGGCGGGCCGCATCAACGCCGCCTTCCAGGAGGACGGCGACACGACCGACGATCCGGTCCACTACGGCCATCGCGACGACCCGGCCGACGACGATCCGATCGACCACTATTTCGACGGCGCGCGCACGGACAACCAGGCGAGCGGGTGCCGCTACGAGAACGAGGACGCCCCGGGCGGGAACGTCGACGACTGCCGGCCGGGCGACGTCTACGACATCGACGTCAACTTCCGCGGCGAGATCCAGCGCAACGGCGCCCCGGTGGAGACGAAGTTCTGGACCGCGATCCGTCGGGCGCGGTGGGCGCCGTGAGGGCATACGCCTCTCCTGCCGTGCGCGAGCGGGCGCCGGCGGAAGGCGTCTTCACCCGCGCACCCTCGAGGCGCGATCTCGCCTCGCGCTCGGGCTCCGGCCATCGCTTCTCGGGCATCGCGGTTGCACCGCAAGGCGGCGCCGGAACCCCGGAGGAGACGTCGGCCCCCGCCGAGGCTGCGGCGGCTTCCGACGTCGCGACGGCTGCTGCGGCCGAGGCCGCGACGGCGACCACAGCGGCTCCCGAGGTCGCCACCGCTGCCGCGGCCGAGGCGGCTACGGCAGCCACGGCGGCTCCCGAGGTCGCCACCGCTGCCGCGGCCGAGGCGGCGACGGCTCCCGTCGCACCGGCCCTTTCGTGGACGTTCGTGAAGACTCACACGTGGGACGCGCTCTGGTTCTTCTGCGGCGAGCACCCCTCCGGATTCTCCACGCGGATCCTCCTCCGCGCCGACGGCTACGCCGACCCGACCGCTCTGCGCTGGTCGATCGAGCGGGGCGCGGACAAGATCGACTTCGCCGGCGCGCCGACCGGCCCGGAGGTGCACGTCGCGAGCAAGGCCGGCAGCACGACACTCGACGACGTAACGGTGCGCGTGACCGAGGGAGCGACTGCCGGCGCTCCGAGCTACGACGGGACGCTCACCGTCCGCAAGCCCCACCGCCTGATCCACCGCTACACCCGCCACCACGCGAACAGCCCGGCCTTCGACGCGAACTGCACGGCTGGAGGCCCGGGACACTGGACGGAGATCGGGTACCGCGTCGTCGACAACGTCGGCGGCACGATCGTCGGCGCCACTGTGAACGAGAACTTCCCCGCGGCTCCGGTGGCCGACAGGCCGAACAACTGGTGGACCCCGGTAGCCACCGTCGCCACGTCCGTGTGGCACAACACCGACGGGACGTTCACCGACTTCTGGTGGGTTTGCGACGGCAACCCGGCGCCGTTGAACCCGGGGGATCCCCACGACGGCGATTCGATCGACCGCACCGCACACGAGTTCTACGTCGGCGGCAACGCACCCGCGCGTGGTTGCCGCGTCCAGAGGCACACCGCGCACCGGTACTTCGGCCACACGGAGCACGAGAACGTCGTCACTCCGGCACCGTGACGGCCGCGTGACGCGACCGTGACGGTTGTGGAGCATCCTCGGGCTCGTGAGCTCGTTTCCCGGCTCTCCGAAGCTGCTCAAGGGCGCGATCGTCGGCGTCAGCGTGATCGACCCGCTCTCGAGCGTCGTCATCTTCCAGTACAACCCCGACACGCTCACACGGACGATTCGCGTCAGCGCGGCCAGTCACGAGGGGGACAAGAGCGAGGCTCTCCGCCTCAAGGGGCCGCCGGACGAGACCGTCAGGCTCGATGTCGAGATCGACGCGATCGACCAGCTCGAGCAGGGAGACGAGGCGGCTGAGGCGCTGGGCGTCTACCCGGCGCTGTCGCGGCTCGAGCTGCTGCTGTACCCGAGCTCGACGACGGTGATCGCCAACGAGGTCCTCGCGGCGGCCGGGGTGATCGAGGTCGTCGCGCCGGAGGCGCCCCTGACCCTGCTCGTGTGGGGGCCGAAACGCGTGCTGCCGGTGCGCATGAACGGCTTCACGATCACCGAGGAGGCCTTCGACCCGAACCTGAACCCGATCCGCGCCAAGGTCTCCCTCGACCTGATGGTCCTCAACTACCACGACCTCGGGCTCGTCAGCGTGGGCGGAGCGCTGTTCATGGCGCACCAGATCCTGAAGGAGACGATGGCGAAGCAGGATCAGCCCGCGGGCCTCGCGGCCGCCGGAGCGACGACGCTCGGGATCGGAGGCTGACGTGTTCGGGCCGGGAAGCCGCTACCACGGGCTCGAGACCGCGACGCTCTCGACGACCGACCCCGATGGATCGCCGAGGACGATCGCCTTCGTGCGCCGGCGATTCATCCCGCCGCTCGCCGACGCGACCCGGGTGGTCGAGCACACCTTCGCCGCCGGCGAGCGCCTCGACACCGTCACCGCCCGCTACCTCGGCGACCCGACGCAGTTCTGGCAGATCTGCGACGCGAACCTCGTGCTCGAGCCGGAGGAGCTCGAGGTGGTCGGCGGCACCGTGCACGTCGCGTTGCCGCGCCTCTAGGTCGATCCCATGCTGATCGGCTCTCTCGGAATCCGGCTGATCATGTGGCTCGGGGCGGCCGTGCCACTGCCGCCGCCTCCCGGTCTGCTCCAGGCGCTGACCGACGTCACGGTCACGAACGACGCCGACGGCGACGACGGCTTCCAGCTGACGCTCTCGATCGGCAAGAACGAGTTGCTCGACTACGGCCTGCTCGCCGGCGGGGCGCTGGACCCGATGAGCCGGGTGATCATCGGCGTCCTGATGGGCGTGGTCCCGGAGGTGCTGCTCGACGGCGTGATCACGCACCACCAGCTCCAGCCGAGCAACGAGCCGGGCCGGTCGACGCTGACCGTGACCGGCAAGGGATTGACGCAGGTGCTCGACCTCGAGGAGCGCAACGCGAAGTACGAGAATCAGCCCGACTCGCTCATCTTCGTCCAGGTGATCTCGAGGTACGCACGCTACGGCCTCGTGCCTCAGCCGACGCCGACCGCGGACGTCCCGATCATGGTCCAGCGCATCCCGCGGCAGCACGAGACCGACCTCGCATTCGTACGGCGGCTCGCGCAGCGCAACGGCTACGTCTTCTACGTCGAGCCCGCGACGTTCGGAGTCAACCGCGCCTACTTCGGGCCGGAGATCCGGACGACGGCGCCCCAGTCGGCACTGACGATGAACATGGGCGCCCGGACGAACGTCGAGCGGCTCAGCTTCTCGAACGACGCCCTCGCTCCCGTCGGGACGAGCGGCACCTTCGTCGACCCGATCTTCAAGCTCCCGATTCCGATCCCGCAGCTGCCGTCCCTGCGGATCCCGCCGCTGTCGAGCTCCCCCTCGCCGTCCCTGCGGACGGTGCAGCTCCGGGAGTCCGCGAACGAGAGCGCGGCGACGGCAGCGACGGCGGCCGTTGCGGCCGTCACGAGGACGCCGGAGCCGATCGAGGCGCACGGCGAGGTCGACTCGGTCCAGTACGGCAAGGTCCTGCGTGCGCGCAAGCTCGTCGGCGTCCGCGGCGCGGGGACGAGCTACGACGGCTTCTACTACGTCCGCAAGGTGACCCACACGCTGCGGCCGGGCGAGTACCGGCAGAGCTTCACCCTCAGCCGCGACGGCACCGGCGCGCTCCTCCCCGTGGTGGCGCCGTGAGCACCAACGGCCACCGCTTCTACGGCAAGTACCGCGGCGTCGTACTGGACAACCAGGATCCGCTGATGCAGGGACGGATCCAGGCCAGGGTCCCTGACGTGATGGGCGCGGACGGGAGCGGCTGGGCGATGCCCGCGGCGCCGTTCGGGGGCGATCAGATGGGGTTCTTCGCGCTTCCCTCGGTGGGCGCGGGCGTGTGGGTCGAGTTCGAGCACGGCGATCCCGACTACCCGATCTGGTCCGGAGCCTGGTGGGGTTCGTCGACCGAGCTGCCGCCCGAGCTGCTCGCACCGCCCTATCAGAAGGTGATGGTGCGCACGAACGGCGGTCACTCGATCACGCTCGACGACACGCCGGGCGTTGGCGGCATCACGCTCGAGACCGCAACCGGCCAGAAGATCTCGCTCACCGCGACCGGGATCGAGATCGACAACGGGATGGGTGCCACGATCCAGCTGCAGGGGCCGCAGGTGTCGGTCAACGACGGCGCGCTCGGAGTGATCTGATGGGCTTCGTCCTCCACCAGGGCGCAGTCGTCCTCTGCATGCACGGCGGTCAGGCGCAGCCGACCGCGCCGAGCCCGCGCGTGCAGGTGGGCGGCCAGCCGGTCACGACGCAACCCGCGCCCTACGCCGTCGCCGGTTGCCCGTTCGTGCCGCCCGCCGCCGGACCGTGCGTCACGGCTCAGTGGGTCACGGCCTCGACCCGGGTGACGGCGGGCGGCATGCCCGTGCTCCTCCAGGACAGCGTCGCCGTCTGCGCTCCGACGGGGACGGGGCTCCAGGTCGTCATGACCCAGGTTCGGGTGACGGCGCAGTGAGCCAGGTCGATTTCCCCTACGGCGTCGACGCACGCGGGCGCACCGCCTCGACGAGCGAGGACGAGCACGTCCGCGACCTGATCGAGCAGGTCCTGTTCACCGCGCCGGGCGAGCGGGTGAACCGGCCGACCTTCGGCAGCGGCCTCCTCCAGCTCGTGTTCGCACCGAACAGCGACGCGCTCGCCGCAGCGACGCAGCTCGCCGTCCAGGCCGCGCTTCAGGAATGGCTTGCCGACCGGATCGCCGTGCAGGACGTGACGGTGGAGGCGGTCGACTCCACCCTCACGGCGACGGTCGTCTACGCCGATCGCGTGACGCAGCAGTCGCAGACGGCGACCTTCACGAGGGAGGGCTGATGGCCGTCGCGGCAGCCCAGTACCGGTGCGGTGACGCGCGCCGGCGCCGCTTCGTCCGCGATGCGAGCCCGGCGACGATCAACGGCATCGACTTCCTCGAGGTGGGGCCCGACCAGAAGACCCTCGAGGTCACGTTCCTGCACAACCTGCCCGGAGAGACGAACGGCGTGCCCGCCTCGCCGGTGCTCGGGATCGACAACGTCGTGATCGACGGCGGCGTCCGGATCACCGACATCCAGGTGACGCAGGTGGCCAGCGCCGACGACGTGCTCACCGTCACCGTCGATGCGTCCGGCGACTTCTCGACCTACGTGCTGCGCCTCCGTACGTCGATCACCGACGACTCGCCGCCGCCGCTGTTCGACCCCCAGCTCTCGGCGGTTCCCTTCTCGTTCAAGGTCGACTGCCCGAACGACTTCGACTGCGCCGTCCCGGACGTCTGCCCTCCCGAGGTCCTGTCCGAGCCGGAGATCGACTACCTCGCCAAGGACTACGACAGCTTCCGGCAGCTGATGCTCGACCGGATGGCCGCGCTCGCCCCCGACTGGACCGAACGGAACCCGGCTGACGACCACATCGCGCTGGTCGAGCTGCTCGCCTACGTCGGCGACCACCTCAGCTACTACCAGGACGCGGTTGCGACCGAGAGCTACCTCGGCACCGCCCGGCTGCGCGTCTCTGCCCGCCGGCACGCACGCCTGCTCGACTACCGCGTGCACTCCGGCTGCAACGCCCGGGCGTGGGTCGTGTTCGACGTGGACTCGGGCAGCAGCGCCGACGGGCAGGCACTCGACGCCGGAACCGTGCTCCTCTCGCGCGGCGACGCCGACGAAACGACCGTCGCTCCGGCAGACCTGCCGAAGCTGCTGGTGGCGGAACGGCCGACCGTGTTCGAGACGATGTACGCGATCACCCTCAACGCTGCGCACAACGCGATCGGCTTCTACACCTGGAGCGACGATCGATGCTGTCTGCCGAAGGGTGCGACGCACGCGACGCTGATCGACGACCCGACCCTCGCCCTCGCCGTCGGCGACGTCGTCCTCTTCGAGGAGATCCGCAGTCCGACGACCGGCCTCGAGGCCGATGCAGACCCCACGCATCGGCACGTCGTCCGGCTGACGGTCGCCGAGCACGACGTGGACGAGCTCGACGGCACGCCGGTGCTCGAGATCGGCTGGGCCGACGCCGACGCGCTCCCCTTCCCGCTCTGCATCTCGGCTCTCGTCGGCTCGACGGAGGATGCGATCGCGGTCGCGCGCGGCAATGTCGTGCTCGCCGATCACGGCCTCTCGATTCCGTCGGAGCCGCTCGTGCCGACCGAGGTTCCGGCAGATCGGCCCTACCGGCCGTACCTCGCCGCCGGCCCGCTCACGTTCCGGGCCGACTTCGACCAGACGCTGGACGCGGCCTCCGCGACGCAGACCGACCCCAGCGGCGCGCTGCCCGTCGTCGCCGTGACGGGGGAGGACGCGACCTGGACCCCGCAGTTCGACCTCCTCGGCAGTGACCGATTTGCCACCGACTTCGTGGTCGAGATCGAGTCCGACGGTATCGCCCATCTCCGCTTCGGGGACGACGAGCGCGGGCGGCAGCCGGAAGAGGGCTCCGAGTTCAACGCCGCCTACCGCGTGGGCAACGGCAGGACGGGCAATCTCGGCGCCGAGGCGATCGCCCGGGTGGTCGCGGCGTTCCCGGGTGTCCACCAGGTCCGGAACCCGCTGGCCGCGACAGGGGGGGTCGACCTCGAGTCGCTGGAGCGCATCCGGCTGGACGCGCCCGAGGCGTTCCGGATCCAGGAACGCGCCGTCACGGAAGCCGACTACGCGGAGGTCACCGGCCGGTTCGCCGGGGTGCAGCGCGCAGCCGCTCAGTTCCGCTGGACGGGAAGCTGGTACACGGCGTTCGTCACGGTCGACCGCACCGGCGGCACGACGCTCGATCCGACGTTCCAGGGGAGCCTCGGCCGGTTCCTCGACCGCTACAGGATGGCGGGACAGGACATCGAGCTCGAGCGGCCCGTGACGGTTCCGCTCGACATCCTGCTCGACGTCTGCGTCAAGGCGGGCTACTTCCGAACCGACGTCCAGCGGTCGCTGCTCGAGCGGTTCTCGAATCGCGTGCTCCCGGACGGCACGCGCGGCTTCTTCCATCCCGACAACTTCACCTTCGGCCAGCCGGTCTACCTCAGCCGGGTCTTCGAGACGGCGATGTCGGTCGCGGGGGTCGAATGGGTGCAGGCCGACACCTTCCAGCGCTTCGGCAAGGAGCCCGCCCAGGAGCTCGAGCAGGAGGTCCTGACTCCCGCCCCGCGCGAGGTGATCGTCCTCGACAACGATCCCAACTTTCCCGAGAACGGCCGTCTCCAGCTGGCGATGAAGGGCGGCATGTGAGCGCCGTCACCCCTCAGCTGGACACCTGCGGGTGCTGCGAAGGCATCCGGGTCTTGACGCCGCTGGGCGTCACGAACGCGCCGGGCCAGCCGCGCATCGGGTACCGCGTCGGCACGCACGGCAGCTTCAGGGAATCGCTCGAGGCGCGGCTGTCCGGCCAGGACGCGCTTCGCGCGTTGACGACCCGCCAGGACGACGACCCGACGATCGCCCTCCTCGACGCCTGGGCCACCGTCCTCGACGTTCTGACCTTCTACCAGGAGCGGATCGCGAACGAGGCGTATCTGCGAACGGCGACCGAGCTCCAGTCGATCCTCGAGCTCGCGCGCGAGATCGGCTACGAACTCGGCCCGGGAGCCGCCGCCGGCACCGACCTCGTCTTCACCCTCGAGACCGCGCCCGGCACGCCCGAGTCGGTGAGGCTCGGAACGGGCGTCAAGGTGCAGAGCATCCCCGGACAGGACGAGCTTCCGCAGATCTTCGAGACGGTCGAGGAGATCGAAGCCAGACCGGTGTGGAACGGGCTGCACGCGCGACTGACACAGCCCGAGCTGCCGGCCCTCGGCGCGACCGAGGTCTTTCTGCAGGGCGTCGCGACCAACCTGCGACCGGGGGATCTCGTGGTCTTCGTCGGCAACGAACGGCTCCACGATCCAGGCAGCGAGCGCTGGGACGAACGTCGATTGACGGTCGTCGAGCCGGACCGGGCCCACGGAATCACGCGCATCGCCTGGGAGGAGGGGCTCGGCTACCAGCTGGCGGGGCACGTCATCGAGCCCTCCCAGGAGAACGTGAAGGTCTACGCCCTGAGGCAGCGGGCCGGTCTGTTCGGCAACAACGCCCCCGACTGGCTCGCGATGCCGGACGACCTGCGCGGGCGGTACCTCTCCGGCGGCGGCGGCTCGGAATGGCCGCACATGAGCCTGCAGCACGTCGGCGCGGGCGTCGGCACCAACCCCGCCGACGACATCTTCCTCGACGCCGTCTATCCGCACATCGTCGTCGGCAGCTGGGTCCTGCTCGCGCGGCCCGACCCGGCATATCCGAACCGCGGCTACTGGGAGCTCTACGAGGTCACGGCGGTCGTGGAGGACTCGCGCACCGACTTCGCGATGTCGGCCAAGACGACGCGGCTCACGTTGTCCGGCGAGAACCTCATCTCCGAGTACGACTCGGCGCTGCGCCAGACCATCGTCTACGGGCAGAGCGAGCAGCTCCAGATCGCGGAGGCGCCGCTCTCGGACCCGGTGCAAGGCGACGAGATCGAGCTGCTCGAGCCGACGCCGCGGCTGGCGGCCGGCCGCTCCCTCGTCGTGAGCGGCAAGCGGGCGCGGCTGGCGGTCAGGGACGGCGTGAGCGGACTCGTCCTCGTAGGAAGCACCGCCACGCTGGGGCTCAACCCGGGCGACGTGCTCGAAGCCCTTGCACCCTTCGTCCCGCAGCCCGACGGCTCCCGGATCTGGACGCTCGACAACCTCCGCGGCACGCAGGGCACGGTTCAGGCTCCGGCCGACGCCTTCGTCCTCGCGCCGGTCCCCGCCGACGCGGAGACGCTCGTCGAGAGCGTGCGAACCGGCCCGCCGCTCACGGACGAAGACGAGCAGACGACGCTCAAGCTCGACGGGTCGCTCGTCAACGCCTATGACCGGGAGACGCTCCGGATCGCGGCGAACGTCGCCGCCGCTACACACGGCGAGTCGAAGGCCGAGGTGCTCGGCAGCGGCGATGCGTCCACGCCGTTCCAGCAATTCGCCTTGAAGAACACGCCGGTGACCTTCGTGCCGAGCACCGACCCCAGCGGCAGCACGAGCACGCTGAGCGTGCATGTGAACGACGTCCTCTGGCAGAGGGTGCGTGCCCTCTACGGCCACGGCCCGCGCGACCGCGTCTACGTGGCGCACCCGGGAGCCGACGGCAAGCAGTCGATCGAATTCGGCGACGGCAGGACCGGCGCACGCCTCCCCACCGGCTCCGAGAACGTGAGCGCTTCCTACCGGGTCGGCCTCGGTCTCGCGGGCGAGGTCGAGGCCGGGAAGCTCAGCCTGCTCCTGTCGCAGCCGCTCGGGGTGAAGTCCGTCACGAACCCGTTCGACGCGAGCGGGGCAGCCGATCCCGAGACACTCGATCGGGCGCGCGAACATGCGCCGCTGACGGTTCTCACGTTCGAGCGCATCGTCTCGCTGCAGGACTTCGAGGACTTCGCCGCCGCGTTCGCGGGCGTCGGCAAGGCGCAGGCGACCTGGCTCTGGGACGGCGAGTCGCGGCTCGTGCAGCTCACGGTCGCAGCCGACAACGGCGACCCGCTCTCGTCGAGCTCGCTGACGTATCAGAACCTGACGGAGGCGATCCGTTCGTCCGGCGACCCCCGCGCGCGCGTTCACGTCGACCCGTACGAGCAGCTGACGTTCGCACTCGAGGCGAACGTCTTCGTCAACGCGGACTACGAGCCGCCGAAGGTGCTGGCGGCCGTGACGGCGGAGTTGCAGGAGAGGTTCTCGTTCGAGCAGCGGGCGTTCGGGCAGTCGGTCGCCCAGAGCGATGTGATGGCATCGATCAACCTGGTCGAGGGCGTCGACGCGGTCGAGCTCTCGAGCCTCTACCTCACCGGCGACACGCCGGACGTAAACGCGCTTCTGCCGTCGCTGCAGGCACGGATCGACGGCGGCGTCGTCCACGCGGCACAGCTCCTCACCGTGGCCCCCGACGGCGTGAAGGTGAACCAGGCATGACGGCGACCGCCGATCTGTACGACCTCCTGCCGGCGATCTACCGGATCAGAGACGCCGAGCAGGGGGGCGCGCTCGAGGCGCTCACGGCGGTACTTGCCGCGGAGGCCGACGTCGTCGACCGCGACATCGAAGGCCTCTACGACGATCTGTTCATCGAGACGTGCCGGCCGTGGGTCGTCCCGTACATCGCCGACCTTCTCGACGTTCGCGGCCTCTACGCGGTCGCGCCCGGGACGGCGAGCCAGCGGGCGTACGTCGCCAACACGATCGGCTATCGGCGGCGCAAGGGGACGCTCGCCGTGCTCGAGCAGCTCGCCTACGACGTCACGGGCTGGCGCGCGAAGGCGGTCGAGTTCTTCCAGCTGCTCGCGACGACGCAGTACGCGAAGCATGTGCGCCTCGCCAACGTGCGCCCCGACCTACGCGACGCCGACGGTCTCGAGCTGCTCGACGGACCGTTCGAGCGTGCCGCGCACTCGGGCGAGGTGCGGCGGATCCCGCCCGGCCGAGGGCGCTACAACATCCCGAACATCGGGCTCTACCTCTGGCGTCTACAGAGCTATCCCATCGAACGTGGAACGGCGCGGCAGATCGGGCCGGCGGCGGACGAGCGCTACACCTTCAACCCGCTCGGACTCGACGAGCCGCTCTTCAACCCGCCGCGCACCGACACGCAGATCGCGGACCTCGCCCAGGAGATCGACGTACCCGTCGAGCTGCGGCGAAGGGCGCTCTTCGACGAGCTCGAGGCCCGCCGCCAGGCGGAGGTGGAAAACCGGACGCCGGCTGCGTCCTACTTCCGCGCAGGCCGTCCGGTCTTCCGCATCTTCACGCGGGCTACGCCGGCAGCCGCATTCGTCGAGATCCCGGCGGACGAGATCCTCCTCGCCGATCTGAGCCTCTGGCAGCTCCCCCCGACCTCGAAGCAGTACACCCCGGCCGGGAGCGCGACCTCGCAGCCCAAGGCGATCTCGGTCGCGGTAGACCCGAAGCTCGGCCGCATCACGTTCCCCTCGGGAACCGGCCGCGACGTCGTCGAGGTCGACTACGCCTACGGATTCAGCGGCGACACGGGCGGCGGCCCGTACGACCGAAGCAGCCTCGTAGACGCGTCGTTCGCAGCACGGGTCACCTGGCAGGCCGGTGTCGGCAAAGACGTGACGCTCGTGCCGCAGCAGATCTTCGCCAACATCGGTGACGCCGTCACGGCGTGGAGCAGCCAGCCGCCCGGCACGGCCGGCGTGATCGCGGTGCTCGACAGCCGGACGTACGAGGAGACCCTCACGATCGACGTGCCGGAAGGAAGCGAGCTCCTGCTCGTCGCGGCCGACTGGCCCGTGCGCGACGTGCTCGGCACGCCTACCCGCACGATCGGGGAATGGGTGCCCCAGGGCCGAAGACCGCACCTTGCCGGCGGCATCACCGTCAGCGGGTCGGCGCCCGAGGCGAGCGACGTCCCCGGCAGCCTCGACCTCGAGGGCCTGCTCGTCGAGGGCGCTTTGACCGTCGCCGCCGGGAACCTCGGCGCCCTGACGGTCTCCGATTGCACGCTCGTTCCGGCCGAGGGCGGATTGGCCGTGAGCAGCACGAACGCCTCGGGCAAGCGGAACGCCGGACTGACGGTGGCCCTCGCGCGGAGCATCTGCGGACCGGTCACCCTGGCCGACGCCGTTCCCGAGCTGACCGTCTCCGACAGCATCGTCGACGGAGCCGTCGCAGCCGCGGGCGCGACGGCACGGATCCAGTCCTCGACGCTCTTCGACACGTGCGCCGTGCACACGCTGCGGGCCGACAACTCCATCTTCGCCGGCATCGTCACCGCGCAGCGCCGTCAGGTCGGGTGCGTGCGTTTCTGCTTCGTCCCGGCGAGTCCCGGCGTCCGCGTCCCGAGGCGCTACCGCTGCCAGCCCGACCTCGCGCTCAAGGACGTCCCGGCAGCCGAACAGCCGGCGATCGTCGCGCGGCTCGTCCCCGGCTTCACGTCGATCGCCTACGGCGATCCGGCCTACGGGCAGCTCGCGCGCAGCTGCCCGCCCGAGATCGCCACCGGGGCCGAGGACGCCTCCGAGATGGGCGCTTTTTCGTCCCTGAAACAGCCGCAGCGCGCGGCCAACCTGCGAACCGTCGTCGACGAGTACCTGCGCTTCGGGCTCGAAGCAGGCGTCTTCTATGTCACGTGAAGGGAGCCGTCATGAAAGGTGACCTGACCCGCATGACTTTCCGGCGGGAGAAGCACTACAGCGGCGTCGTCATGCAGCAGGGGCGCGTCCAGCTGGACGCCGACTGGAACGAGCAGGTCGACATCGAGACGCACCTCGACCAGACGACGCGCGTCGACGTGATCGGACGCTGCGGGATGCCCGAGGACGACGCCGGGTTCGAGGTCACGCCGTCTCCCGACCAGAGCGACCTGCTGCTGAGTCCGGGCCGCGCGTACGTCGACGGGATCCTCTGCGAGAACGACGACTCCCCGATCTCCGTCGAGAAGCTCGCCGCGGGGCAGGCGCAACTCGCCGCACTCGTGGCGGACGGGCGTGCGCTGACCGAGGGCACCTGGATCGAGATCGCGGCGACCGGCGTCGGACCCTTCACTGCCCGCATCGAGTCCGTGGACGCCGCAGATCTCGAGATCGGCTTCGCTCCGACCCTGGCGGCCGCCGACCTGACGTCTCTGCAGAACGCGGGAGACGCGGTCGTGCGCCGCACCGGCAGCTACCTGACGCAACCCGACTACCCGGGCGTCCCGCCGGCCGGCATCTCCGCCGACGACGGGATGTACCTCGCGTATCTCGACGTCTGGGAGCGGCACGTCACGGCGCTCGAGGACAGCGAGATCCGTGAGATCGCCCTGGGCGGCCCTGACACCGCCTCGCGCACCCAGACCGTGTGGCAGGTCAAGCTCCAGCGCCTCGGCGACGCGACCGCGGATCTGACCTGTGCGACCGTTCCCGACTGGTCCAGCTTCATCGACGAGAGCACCGCCCTCCTCCGGGCCCGCGCCCAGCCGGAGACGACGTCCGCCGACCTGTGCACGATCCCGCCGGGCGCGGGCTACCGGAGGCTCGAGAACCAGCTCTATCGCGTCGAGATCCACGACTCGGGCAGCGTCAACAGCGCGACGTTCGTCTGGTCGCGCGAGAACGGCTCGGTCGTGGTCGGCGCCCAGGTCACCGACGTCGACGAGATCACGGTCACCAGCCTCGGCCGCGACGACGTGCTCGGGCTGGCCCCGGGCGACTGGGTCGAGCTGACGGACGAGACGCACGAGCTCGCCGGCTCGCCCGGAGAGCTGCTGCGGATCACGAGCATCGCGGGCAACGTGCTCACGGTCGACACCAGTAGCTCGGGCCCGCTCGACGGTACGCAGTTCCCGACCGGGCCGAAGGTTCGTCGCTGGGACGATCCCGACGGCTCCCGCACGGTTGCGGTCGTGAACACCAACGGTGGCTTCCTCGGGCTCGAGGACGGGGTCGAGGTCCGGTTCGAGACCGGGCGCCACTACGAGACCGGCGACTACTGGCTCGTCCCGGCGCGGACGGCGAACGGAGACGTCGACTGGCCGGAGGACGGAGCCTCTCCGGTCGCGCCGCTGGCGAGGCCGCCCGAGGGGATCGCGCATCACTACTGCAAGCTCGCGCTCCTCCGTCTCAGCGGCGAGACCTGGGAGGTCGTCGAGGACTGCCGTAACCTCTTCCCGCCGCTCACTGACCTGTCGGGCTTGCAGGCCGAGCCGGGCGTGCACGTCGTGCACATCCGGAGCGGGACGCACGACCCGCTTCGCAACGACACCGACCTGCTCGTGCAGGAACTGGCGCGTTCGGGCATCGAGCTCGACTGTGACCAGGAGGTCGAGTCGAACACGCTCGTGAACAAGCCGACGCTCCTGCTCACGCTCGACCTCCCGTTTCCGCTCAATCCCACGGACAAGCAGTTCTGGGGCGAGAACCTCGTCGGCACGATCCCGCTGACGCTCGACGGGATCGTCCGCGTCGACGGCAAACAGATCCTCTGGCATCCCACCGACGCGGTCGCGGCCTGGCTCCTCGGCCAGTTCCGCAAGCTGATGATCGCCGCCAAGCGCGACCGCCTGCTGCTCCACCTGACGCTGAAGGGGAACTTCGTCTACGGCACGGGCAATCCGAAGCTCGACGTCGACGGGGAGGCGTTCGGCGTCCTGCACGACGGGACGCTGGACGTGGGCCTGCCGACCGGCGACGGGCGACGCGGCGGAACGCTCGATCTCTGGTTCTGGCTGCGTCCGACCGGCACCACGGCCGTCAACCACGCGGTGCTCGTGGCCCTCGCAGACGCCAAGGCGCTGACCACGGCGGCCAGGAAGAAGAACGTCCCACTTTCAATGGCGCTGACCGCCGACCGGACGAAGCTGCAGGCGTCGCTCCCGGCCGGCTACGCGGTCGACGCCGCGGCAACCATCGATCCGGCGGCCGCGAGGCGGCTCATCGTCCAGCTCAAGCTCCAGGGCCTCGTGCAGCTGGCCGTCGAGGAGGACCTCGCCGGCGCGGCCGACCTGCTCGTCGCCGGGTTGCACGCAGACGAGATCCCGATCGAAGTGCGCGTCACGCCCGTCGGCGATCTCGTCGGCTCGTTCGACGAGATCGCCAAGGCGGGGTTCGATTTGATCCTCGCCTCGCAGCAGACGATCGACAGCCTCGCCCAGCTCCATGGAACCGGGCTCGTGCCCGCGACGGAGGTGATCCTCTAGATGGCCGGCGCAGCAAAGGAACTGCGGCTCGGGCTCGTCTGTTACGGCGGCTCCTCGCTCTGCATCTACATGCACGGGATCACCAAGGAGATCAACCGTCTCGTCGGCGCGTCGGCAAGTCGTGGAGCGCCGAACGCGGCGACCACCGGCAGCGAGAGCGTCTACGTCGAACTGCTCGAGAAGCTCGCCGGGGCCGGTCCGGAGGCGCCCGATCTGCGGGTCGTCGTGGATGTGATCGCAGGTACGTCGGCGGGCGGGATCAACGGCATCTTCCTCGGCAAGGCGCTCGCCGGGAACCGCTCCCAGGACGCGTTGCGGGACGTCTGGTTCGAGGACGGCGACATGAACCAGCTCGTGATCGGCCCTCGCAAGCTCGCCGGCATTCCGCTCTCGTGGAAGGCCAAGCTTCCATTCCTGCTCAGGACCGCACTGAAGCGCTCGCCGCTGCGCGGAGACGACATGGCCCGCTGGCTCTACCAGGCGCTCGGCAAGATGGATGCGGATCCGCGCAACGCAGGCCCCGCGTCCCTGCTGCCGCCGGGGCATCCGCTCGATCTCTGGGTGACGATCACCGACTTCTACGGCTACCAGCGGCTGATCCCGCTCTCGCGGCCACGGTTCGTCTCCGATGCACGTCATCGGCACGCCCTCAACTTCCACTACGAGAGCGGCGGTGACGACGAGTTCGAGGACAACGGGGCTCTCACCTTCGCCGCTCGCACGACGTCCTGCTTTCCCGCGGTCTTCCCGCCCGTCAATCCCGCACGGCTCAGCAGGACACTCGGAGCGTCGCTCGAGCCGATGCTCAAGCGCTGCTTCCGCATCTACGAGCTCAACGGCGCGGACCCGAACAAGACGTACTTCGTCGACGGCGGGGTGCTCGACAACAAGCCGTTCGGCTGGGCAATCGACACGATCACGCGCTCACGCCCGGCAGAGTCCGAGGTCGACCGGCGTCTTCTCTACCTCGAACCGGATCCCGGAGGCTTCGCCACCAGCCAGGGCGGTGAAGATCCCGAGACGCTTGCCGCGGCGCTGGGTGCGCTGACCTCCATCCCGCGGTCCGAACCGATCCTCGACGACCTGCTCGACGTGCAGGTGCACAACGAGCGCGTGGGACGGATGAGAGACGTGATCGAGGCGAACTTCGACAAGGTCGCCGCCCTGATCGAGCCGATCGTCCCCGACACTGTGCTTGCCGGCCAGGGCGCTCAGCAGTGGCCATGGGCCAAGTGGAACGAGCAGGTCAACGAAATCGTCACGGCCAATGCCGGCATGTCGTACGCGACCTACCTGAGGCTGAAGGTCGCCGCAGTCCTCGACGGGTTCGCGCAGGCGATCTGCGCGATCTGCGATTACCCCGGGGATTCGAACCATGCCTCGCTCGTCCGCGCGGCGGTTGCCTGCTGGGGAGCCGACAAGAGCCTCTTCGACCAGTCGTCGTCGGCGCCTACCCCCGAGCAGCTTCGGTTTCTCCGTGCCTTCGATCTCGGCTTCATGCGGCGCCGCGTTCGCTTCGTCCTCGCTGCGTTCAACTGGTGGTACGGATCGGTCGGCGCCGCAGGCTTCCCGACCCGGCAGGAGCTCGACAGCGGCAAGGCACTTCTCTACGAGAAGATCGCCGCGCTCGACGCGCTCGCACACCTGTCTCTGCCCGACGATGCCGAGCACAGCGAAAAGGATGCCGTCGCCGGCCTGCGTGAGCTCGTCCACACCGCCTTTCCCGTCGAGTCGCTGACGGCGTTCCTCGAGAAGGAAGGCATCGACGGAGCCGCGTATGCCCAATCTCACCACGACGCGCTCACCAGCCTCTTCGAGGCCGCGGAGGCCTTCTACACAAAACGTGTCGGCGGCTTCTGGGAGGCCCTTCTCGCCCAGCTGGTGCCGCTTGCCGGCGGCTGGTCGCCGGAGCGGCGCCGCGACCTGGCCGTCCGCTTCATCGGCTTTCCCATGTGGGACGTCCTGTTGTACCCCGTGCAGGAGCTCGGCCAGATCGGTGAGGGGGACGCGGTCGAGGTCGTCCGCGTGAGCCCGCACGAAGCCACACTTCTGCCCTTGCCGGAGGGCGGCAAGGTCGAGGGCAAGCGCACGCATCACTTCTACGCCTTCTTCAGTCGCGAGGCACGGGAGAACGACTATCTCTGGGGCCGCCTCGACGCAGCCGAGCAACTGGTGCGACTGCTCGTCGACTCGTCCGGCGCGACCGAGCCGATCGACGGCTGGTGCAAGCAGCTCTTCGCGGCCATTCTCGACGAGGAGGCGCAAGCGCTCACACACATCAAGCCGAAGCTCGAGCGGCTTCGTGCCGAGGTAGATGCGCTGCAGACCTAACCCCTTGTCTGCTCCGCGATTAGGGCCTATGGTCAGGCCAGGAGAGACCGCCGTCACGGATCGGAGGTTCGGGTGACCGAGCTCATCGAGCCAATGAGCGACGTCTCGCCCGTGCGGCAGGTGGAGGCGCAACCGAGGGGAGTCACGGGGCATCCGCCCACGTTCGCCGAGCTGGTCTACGCCCATCACGACTGGTGGCGAGCGCGCCAGGCCGGCAAGCCCGACCCCGCGGCCGAGGCCGCCTACGACGCTGTCCTCACTGCCTTCGAGGCACAGCACGGCCAGATCATCCGGGTCTACTGGTGCTCCGAGATCGAGAGTGCAGTCGCTCTGACCGAGAGGAAGCGGCTCAGGGGGCTGCGCTCCCCGGTCTTCGGCTTTCACCGCGAGAGCGACTGGGCGACGCAGACCGCTCCCGAGGTTGCCGCCGAGCTGCACCGCTGCGACGAGCTCGCGGTGCGGGCGAACGCGGTGCTGACCGGGGTGCGGCAGCGGATCTGTCTCGAGCTCGTCGTCTCGTGCGCCGCGCACCTGCTCAGCCTCGTCGACACGCGCGCAGGCGCGGCCGACGAGGCGAAGACGGCGGCTGCCGTCGACCTCGAGCGCGTCCAGATCAAGAAGGTCAAGGACTACTACTGCGAGGCGGCCAACGGTCAGGCGCAGCTCATCTACTTCGGCGGTATCGCGACGGTCATGGTCGCCATCGCCGCGATCTGCAGCCTTTGGCTGTCGCTGACGTGGGCCACCCCCATCGCCGCGCTCATCGCCGGCGCCATCGGGGCGGTCGTGAGTGTCGTCCAGCGGATCAACAGCGGGAGCTTCGAGCTCGACTACGACGTCGGCGGGCCGTACATCTTCTTCCTCGGCGGCCTACGGCCGCTGATCGGCGGAGCCTTCGCGGTGGCGATCTCCTTCGCGTTCGACGGCGGGCTGCTCCACGCCCCTGTCGCCGCAGGCGAGAGCTCCGACCACCGCCGCCTCGCCTTGCTCGCCATCAGCTTTCTCGCCGGCTTCAGCGAGCGCTTCGCGCAGGACACGCTCACCGCGGCTCTGCCCGAAGCCAAGAGCGCGCCGGCGCCTGCGGCCTCGACCCCGTCCGGGACGGCTTCGTCGCCCTCGCCGGACCCATCGCCAGAAAGGAGCACGTCGTGAGCGACGCACCGGCGGGTCTCGCCGTACGGACGCAGAAGCGCTACGGCTGGAGGCCGGATCATCCCGACATGCGCGACTTCCTGCTGGCGGTAGAGCCGGCGAAGGCTCTGCCGCGGAGAGTGAGCTTGCGCTCGCACATGCCGCCGGTGTACGACCAGGGCCAGCTCGGCTCGTGCACCGCGAACAGCATCGGTGCCATCCTCGAGTTCAACGAGCTCAAGCAGGCCGAGTCCGACGCCGCGACGCCCTCGCGCCTCTTCATCTACTACAACGAACGCGCGATGGAGGGGACGATCAAGCAGGACTCCGGCGCCGAGATCCGAGACGGGATCAAGTCCGTCGCACAGCTGGGCGCGCCGCCGGAGACCGACTGGCGGTACGTGATCACGAAGTTCGCGACCAAGCCGCCCGCCAAGGCGTACAGGGATGCTCTCAAGCACCAGGCGATCCGGTACGCGCGCGTTCCGCAGACGGAGATGGGGATCCAGAACGTGCTCGCCGCCGGCTACCCGATCTCGTTCGGCTTCACGGTGTACGAGTCGTTCGAGAGCGACGTGGGCTCAGACGGAATCGTCCCGATGCCCGAGCCCGACGAGCGCACCCTCGGAGGCCACGCGGTCGTCGCGATCGGCTACAAGCCCATCCGGGGCCAGCTGTACTTCGAGTGCCGCAATTCCTGGGGGCCCGACTGGGGCGACCACGGCCACTTCTGGCTGCCGGCGAGCTACGTCACGAGCAGCAGCCTCGCGCGGGACTTCTGGGTGATCGAACAGGTCGAATGACGAGGAGAGGTCCCGGCTCCCTCAGCGGCGGAGGATCTTGCCGGTCTTGAGGTTGAGGTGAGTGGTGTCGTGGATGTGCGTGTTGGTGCGGTCGTGGAACTCGATCGTGAGGTGGTGGTCGCGGCCGGTCATGTCGACCGTCACCGTGAGGTAGCCGAACTCGACGATCGGGGGCTTGTCGAGCGTGTACTCGCCGACCGTGACCGGGGTCTGGGGGAGTCCTCCGATCGGGCGGGTCGCGGCGAAGCCGCCTGAACCGGCGACGACGTAGGGGATCTCGCGCCGGTCGACGCGCCTCGTGAAGCGTTGGTAGAGGTGGGCGTGCCCGGACAGAACGGCGTCGGGCCAGAATCCGGCCGCTCGCGACGCGGTGTCGATGTCTCCGGCGAGGCCTTTGCTGCCGCCGTGGTTCGCGTCGATCGACGCGGGTGGGTGGTGACACGCGATGAGCACGGCGCGTTCGCCTGCCTTGCGGGCCGGCGCGAGCCGCGCGAGCTCGGCGGTGAGGAAGTGGAGCTGCTCGTCGCCGGCGAGCGTGGGGTAGGCGCCGTCCTGGCTCGAGATGACGCCGGGGCTCTCCAGGACGTTGGTGTAGAGCCCGATGATCGAGACGAACGGCGCGTCGAGGGTGAAGTAGACGCCGGGCTGGTTCATGGTGGAACGGACGATCGGGCCCGCGTCCGGGGACGCACCCGGCTCCTCGGAGCAGAAGTTGCGCAGGAAGGCGGTCAAGGTCGGAATCCGGGGCAGGTCGGGCTGGTCGCCGAAGACCATGCCGTCGTGGTTGCCGGGGATGGCGAAGATCGGCCGGTCGTAGGCGTGGAAGGGCTCGTAGAACTGGTCGTAGTAGTACTGGCCCTCGCCGAAGTTGTAGACGACGTCCCCCAGGTGGAAGAAGAACGCGGGTCCGGTCGCCCCGCCGTCCTGGACGTCCCGGGCCATCGCGTCGGCCACGTTCGCCTCGTTTTCCAGCGCCTGCCTCGCCGTCTGGAAGCTGTTCACCTTGGCCGCCCCGGTGTCGCCGACCGCGTGAAAGCTGATCTGCTCGGTCGCCGTGATCGCGTCGAGGAACTCCCCCTTGAGGACGTCCGCCAGATCGACTCGAGGCCGTGCGGTCCGGGGTTCGGGGACCGGTTGCAAGTCTCGCCTGTGCCGCTTGTAGTAGGCGCTCTCGTAGTAGGCGGCGCTCGTGTTGTCCACCTGGAACGCGATCTCACCCGGTGCGGGCTGCGGGTCGGCGAACAGCCTGCCGCGGACGCCCGCCAGCTTCCGAAAAGCAAGATCCAAGGCCACGACGTTGCCCTCCTCACGGTCCCGATCGATTACGCGAGCCGCCGCAGGCCCAACGACCCGACGCTAGAGCCACGGTGACCGCAGGTCAAGTCCCCGACGGTCTTGGGTGCCGTTACAGAACGCCGAGGATCGTGTCGAGTCCTACGTCGAGGACGCCTTCCTCGATCACGAGGGGCGGCGCGAGGATCAGGACGTTGCCGTACCGGCCGCCGCGACCGACCAGGACGCCTTGCTCTCGTAACACGCGCTGCGTCTGGCCGGCACGTTCCGGGTCGGGCTCGCGGTCCTTCACGATCTCGACTCCGACGAAGAGGCCGCGGCCGCGCACGTCTCCGACGGCGGGACTCGCGGCCAGGCCGTCCTCGAGGCGTCGCAGGGCGTGCGCACCGAGCCGTGCCGAACGCTCCACCAGTCCCTCCTCGCGCAGAACGTCGATCGCTGCGCAACCGGCCGCTGCGTTGAGGGCGTTCGCGAGGAACGTCGAGGTGACGGCGTCCGGCTCCCACGTGGTCATCAGCTCCGGGCGGCCGAGCACCGCGGCAAGCGCCAGGCCCCCGCCGATCCCTTTCCCGACCGTCATCAGATCGGGGACGACGTCCTCGTGCTCCGACGCCCACATGCGGCCGCTGCGCCCGAAGCCGCACTGGATCTCGTCGAAGACGAGCAGCGTGCCGGTGCGATCGCAAAGCCGCCGCAGACCCGCGAGGAAGCCGGTGGGCGGGATCACCACACCGCCGTTCCCCTGGATCGGCTCCACGAGGACGCACGCGGGCGGCTCCACTCCGGACGCCGGGTCGGAAAGCGCATCCTCCAGCAGCCCGAGCGCGATCTCTGCCGGATCGGCGTCGCCTGCCCACGGGCTCCGGTAGGGATCCGGGTAGGGGAGGAAGTGGGCGTCCGCAGCGACGCCGAACTGCTCGCGATAGGCGTGCTTGCCGGCGTAGCGAACCGCTCCGACCGTCCGCCCGGGATAGGTTCCCGCGAACGTGACGACGTTGCGGCGCCGGGTTGCCGCGCGCGCGAGCTGCACCGCCGTCTCGTTCGCCATCGCGCCGGTGATCGCGAGCAGGACGCGATCGAGCGACGGCGGCGCGATCGCGACGAGCCGCTCGTGGAGCTCGGCCCGAATCTCGGACGGCGCCGCGGACGGGCAGTGCGTCATCGCGCCCGCCTGCGAGCGGATCGCCTCTGTCACGCGCGGGTGGCAGTAGCCGACGTTCGCGACCGCGAAACCACCGTAGAGGTCGAGGTAGGCGCCGCCGTCGGCGTCCCAGACGTGGCATCCCTCCGTCCGCGCCCAGACGAGTGGGTCCGGCTCCCAGAACGTGCGCATGCCGGTGCCCTCGACGGCGCGGATTCGCTCGCGCACGCTCTCGGAGGACGCGGTCACTGCTCGACGATCGTCCGGCTCTGTTCGCGCGCGAACTGCTGGACGTAGTACGGGCCAAGGCCGCCCTTACCGGTCAGGCCGCTCGACTTCCAGCCGCAGAATGACTGGACGCCGGGCCAGGCTCCGGTCGTGGCGCCGGCCCGCCGGTTGACGTAGACGACGCCGGCCTCGATCTCGTCGAGGAAGCGGTCGAGCTCATCGTCGTCGCGAGAGAAGACGCCGGCCGTGAGGCCGTAAGGCACCGCGTTCGCCTCGGCCATGGCGGTATCGAAGTCGGGCACGCGGACGACGGTGACGAAGGGCAGGAAGAGCTCGTCGCGGGTGAGCTGGTGTCCGAGCGGCAGGTTCGAGACGACTGTCGGCTCGACGAACCAGCCGGCACCGTCGCCCCGAGCGCCACCGGCTGCGACCACGCCGTCACGGTGGGCCGCCTCGGCCGAGCGCTCGAAACGCTCGACCGCCTGCTCGTTCACGACCGGTCCGGTGGCGACGTCGGGATCCGCCGGGTCGCCGACGCTGTACGCGACGGCAATCGCGGCGAGCCGCTCCACGAGCTCGTCGTGCACCTCGTCCACCACGATCGCCCGAGAGCACGCGCTGCACTTCTGGCCGGAGAAGCCGAACGCCGCCTTGGCGATTCCCTCGGCGGCCGCCTCGAGGTCCGCACTCGCTCCGACGACGGCCGGGTTCTTGCCGCCCATCTCCGCGAGCACCGGCTTCGGGAACGGACCAGCGGAGAGCCGACGTCCGATCTCTCGGCCGACCTCCGCAGAGCCTGTGAAGGCGACACCGTCGAGCGTCGAGCCGACAAGGGCCTCTCCGGTCTCCGGGCCGCCGTGCACGAGCGAGATGACGCCCGCGGGAACACCCGCCTCGGCGAGGAGGTGGGCGACCGCACCGCCCGACCGCGGCGCCTCCTCCGGCGGCTTCAGCACGACGGCGTTGCCGGCGGCAAGAGCTGCGGCCGTCATCCCGAAGCCGAGTGCGAAGGGGAAGTTGAACGGCGCGATCACGCCGAAGACGCCGTACGGCCGAAGAACGTCCGTGTTGCGCTCGTCGGGCGACAGCTGCCCGAGGGGCGTCTCGAATCCGGCTGACGACTCCACCTGGCGGCAGTACGTCTCGATCAGGTCGATCGCCTCCTCGACCTCGGCGATCGACTCCGTCCGCACCTTTCCCACCTCGAGGCTGATCGCCGCAGCCAGCTCGAGCTTGCGCTCGTCGATCAGCCGCTCCGTTGCGCGCAGGGCCGCGACGCGCTCAGCGTGCGGCAGCCGCCGCCATTCGCGCTGCGCTACGTGCGCCGCCTCGACCGCCTCGCCGGCGAGCTCGCCACCCTCGCGCGCGCGGCTCGCGACCTGCTCCCGCCGCGAGGGATCCTCGCGCGCGAACGCCTCGCCTGCTGCGACGTCGCGACCAGAGACGAGATGGGCGAGCGGTTCCGTCTCGCGTTCTCGGGCTTCCGCGAGTGCCGCTTCGAACGCGCGATCGAGCTCCGGACTTCGTGCGCCGGTCGTATATGTCAGCCGAGTCGCCATGGCGGGAATAGCATCTCACGCCATGTCCGGCCGGTCACTCTTCGTCGCAGCGCTGCAGACGGCGGGCGTCCCCGGGGATCCGGCCGGGACGCTCGAGCAGTTCGAGCGTCACGTGCGCGCGCTCCGCTCGACCTTCGACGGACTGCAGCTGGTCGTCACGCCCGAGCTTCATCTGATGGCCCTGACCTCGCTGGTCGATGCGGACGGCCTCCCGACGGAGGAGGAGCTCGCGGTCGACGTCCCGGGTCAGCTCACCGAGCGGCTCGGCGCGCTCGCGCGTGAAACCGAGCTCTGGCTGATCCCAGGCAGCGTCTTCGAGCGGGTGGACGGCGGCGTGGCGAACACCGCGCTCGTCCTGTCGCCGGCCGGCGAGCTGGTGGCGAGCTACCGCAAGTGCTTCCCCTGGCAGCCGTACGAGACCTCGCGACCCGGAACCCGGACCGTCTGCTTCGACATCGACGGCATCGGCCGCTTCGGGCTCGCAATCTGCCACGACGGGGCGTTCCCGGAGATCTTCCGCTCCCTTGCCTGGCAGGGCGCCGAGGCGATCTTCCAACTGGTGCTGACCGAGACGTCCGACCGGGAAGCCGAGACCGTCGTCGCGCGCGCGAGCGCGATCGTGAACCAGGTCGCGGTCGTCAACGTCAACGCGGCGGCGCCGGTCGGAAACGGCCGCAGCCTCGTGATCGATCCGGAGGGAGCAGTGCGCTACGAAGCGGGCGTCAGCGAGGAGGTCCTGACCGCCGTGCTCGACCTCGACCAGGTGGAGCGCGTCCGGGAGCGCGGCAGCTTCGGGATCAACCGGCTCTGGGACGAGATGGATCGCGTGGGGCCGGGGCTCGAGCTGCCCCTCTACGGCGGCTACCGGCCGCGGCCTCGGTAGAGCTCGAGCACCTTCTCCCGCGGCAGCGCCCGCACGAGGCGGTTCTCCCGGCCTGTCGTGTCGACCGCGGCCCAGAGCGAGCAGAGCACCGCCTCCTCCGAGGCGTCGACGGCAGCCTGGAAGAGCGGATCGAGCTCGCGGTCGGGAAACGAGCGCTCGGTCGCCGTCGCGAACGCGACGAAGATCTCACCGCTGCCGTGGTGCGCGACCGATCCGGCGCGCGCAAGGCCGAGGCCGGCACGGCGTGCGACCCGCTCGAGCTGCGGCGGCGTAAGCGGCGCATCGGTCGCGACCACGGCGATGCAGCTACCGCCGGGATCCGGCATCTCGTCCGGGCGGTCGTCGAGCAGGCGACCGATCGGCACGCCGTCGACCCGGAGCTGCTCGCTCGCGCCGAAGTTCGTGAGCAGGAGGACGCCGACGGTGTGGTCGCCGGCGCGTCGGCTCGAGGAGCCGATTCCACCCTTCCAGTTGAAGCAGCTCATCCCGGTGCCCGCGCCGACGGCGCCCTGCTCGAAGTCAGGTGTCGCGGCGGAGACGGCTCGGGCGACATCGTCCGCCTGCACGTGCCCCACGCGCGCGTCCGAGAGCCAGCTGTCGTCGCACTCGCCGACGACGGGAATCACGACGTCGTCGACCCCGACGCGCGGATCCGCCGCCATCGCCACGGCCACCGCGCCGTCGTAGACGCGGCCGACCGCGTGCGTGGAGGTGAGGTAGACGGGCGTCTCGAGCAGGCCCCACTCGCGGATCTCGAGCGAGCCGGTCAACTCGCCCGCGCCGTTGAGGACGGCGGTGCCGGCCGGAAGCGGGAGCGAGGGCGGGACGACGGCGGTCACGCCGGTGCGCTCGACCGTGACGTGGCCGACCGTGACCCCGACGTCGGCGATCGAGTTTCGCGGGCCGGGCTCGAGCGTCCCGATGACGATGCCGTCTTCGCGTGGCCGTGACATGGTGCGACCCTAATGCTGCCGTTCGTCTGGAGCGACGACTGCCTGCGTCACGAACCGGAGGCGGAGGTCTGGGTGGGGACGCGCACTCCGGCGACAGAAGTACCGGCGCGTGCGGCGGCGATCCGGGAGGCGTTGCTAGACGCTGGCGCACCGGAGGTCCCGGCCGTCGCGCACGACGACTCGGCGCTGCTCGCGGTGCACGATCCGGCGCTCGTCGAGTTCCTGCGCACGGCGTGGGAAGAGTGGGCGGAGGCCGAGCTCCCCACCGACCGCGTGGTGCCGTACGTCTTCGCCCGGGCCGAGCTCACGAGCGGGCGGCAGCCCGCCACTCCGGCCGCGGTCTGGGCGCGACCGGGGCTCTTCGCCTACGACACGATGACGCTCGTCGGCCCGGGAACCTGGGAGGCGGCGCGGGCAGCGGTCGACGTCGCGCTCACGGCCGTCGACCTCGTCAGCGAGGGAGAACGCATCGCGTACGCCTGCTGCCGCCCGCCCGGTCACCACGTCACGCGCTCGGTCTACGGCGGTTCCTGCTACCTCAACAACACGGCCGTCGCCGCGACCGAGTTGCTCAGGCGCGTCGGTGGCCCGGTCGCCGTCGTCGACATCGACGCCCACCACGGCAACGGAACGCAGGAGATCTTCCTCCGCCGCACCGACGTGCTCACGGCGTCGGTGCACGTCGACCCGGGCGCAGGCTGGTTCCCCCACTTCCTCGGCTTCGCGAACGAGAACGACGCCGCGAACCTCAACCTCCCCATCGCTCCGGGTACCGCGGACGATGGCTGGCTCGCGGCCGTCCGCGACGCAGCGACGTTCGCCGCCCCGGCGCGTGCGCTCGTCGTCGCGCTCGGCGTCGATGCAGCGGCCGGCGATCCCGAGAGCCCGCTCGAGGTGAGCGCCGCCGGCTACCACGAAGGAGGTCGGATCCTGGGCGAGCTCGGGCTGCCGACCGTCGTCGTCCAGGAGGGCGGCTACGACCTCGCGACGATCGGCGGGCTCGTCGTCGAGACCCTCACCGGTGTAGAAAGCAGCGCATGAAACCGCTGCAAGACGGGGGCACGATCGGCGTGGGAGCGTTCGCCAGCTCGTACGACATGCGCTCGGAGGTCGAGCGCGGCGTCGAGTGGTGGGAGAGCCGCGGCTACCGGGTGAAGCTCGCCCCCGGCGTCTACGCACGCGACGACTACGTCGCCGGAGACGCGCGCAGCCGTGCCGACGACCTGCATGCGTTGTTCGCCGATCCCGAGGTGGACGTCGTGCAGACGCTCCAGGGCGGGTTCGGCTCGAGCGAGATGATTCCCCACCTCGACTTCGACCTCATCGCCGCCAACCCGAAGCCGTTCGTCGGCTACTCGGACATCACGTCCCTGCACGTGCCGATCCGACAGCGTGCGGGCTTTCCCACGTTTTATGGCTACGGCTTGCTGGGCGTCGGGGACAACGAGACGAGCACGTTCACACGCGAGCGCCTGCTCGCGGTGTTGCGGGGCGAGGTCGCCGGCCCGGTTCCCCCGGATCCTGACGATCCCTACGTGCGCGCGATCGCGCCGGGTCGCGCGACCGCGTCGCTCGTGGGCGGCTGCCTCTGGCTGCTGCTCCAGACGCTCGGCACGCCGTGGGAGCTCGAAACCGACGGCGCGATCCTCTTCTTCGAGGACACCCACGCGCCGCCGTACTACGTCGACGGACAACTGACCCAATTGCGGCACGCCGGGAAGCTCGAAAACCTGCAGGGTGTCGTCGTGGGAGACATGAACCGCTGCGACTACGGCGATCTCCCGCGCGACGTCTCCGACTGGCGGGCTACACGGTCGATCGAGGACGTGCTCGACAAACACCTGCAACCGCTCGGCGTGCCGGTTCTCTACAAGCTGCCCCTTGGGCACGGGAAGCACCAGGCTTCCATCCCGCTAGGGGTCCGGTATACGCTCGACGCCGACGCACGGACGCTGACGGTGGACGAGTCGCCGTTCGAGGCTTAGAGGGAGGGCACGATGAACAAGAAGTGGCTTGCGGCGCTACCGCTGGTGATCGCCGCTCTCGTATTCGGGATTTTCGCCGCGACCGCGACGGGATCCGGAAAGAAGACCACGAGCGGAGGAGTCTTCCGCCTCGGGACGGCCTCGGGCATCGATTCGCTCAACCCGTATGTGGCGTTCAACCAGGACGCGTACAGCACGTTCGAGTACATCTACCCCGTCCTCGTCCAGCTGGACAGCCATCTCCACTATGCGCCCATGTTCGCAAAGTCGTGGAAGTCCTCGAACGGCGGCAAGACCTGGACGTTCAAGACCCAGCCAAACGCCAAGTGGAGCGACGGCAAGCCCCTCACGGCGGCCGACGCAGCGTGGACGATCAACACGGACATCAAGTACCAGAGCGGCGGCGCGGCGAACGAAGCCGGGCTGATCGCGCACATCAAGAACGCGGCCGCACCGAACGCGACCACCCTCGTCGTCCACTACAAGGAGGCTGCGGGCAACGTGCTGGGCCAGTTCCAGCAGTTCTTCATCCTCCCGAAGCACATCTGGGCCCAGCACATCGGCCACAAGGGCGCCGGACTGAAAACGTGGGCGAACCCTGCACCGATCGTCGGCTCCGGCCCGTACAACCTCGTCAAGTACACGAAGAACCAGATCACACTCTTCAAGCCGAACACCTCCTACTGGGGCCCGAAGCCGAAGGTCGGCGAGTTCGGCCTGCAGCAGTACTCGAACGACGACGCCATGGTCGAAGCGCTGAAAACCGGCGGCCTCGATGCGATCGAGGCCGTGCCCGCAACCGCGATGAAGACACTGCGCTCGTCCGGCTTCGTCGTCTCGCAGGTGCCGGGGCTCGATCAGACCGACTTCATCATCAACTCGAACCCGAAGAAGAAGCACCATCGCGAGCTCCTCAACCTGAAGGTGAAGGAGGCGTTCGACCACGCGATCGACCGGAAGAAGATCGACAGCGTCACCTGGCTCGGGGCCGCGCGGCCGGCGAACTCGATCATCCCCGCCACGACCGGCTCCTGGCACAACCCGCACCTCAAGACCGTGAGCTTCAACCTCAAGCTCGCGAACCAGATCCTCGACAAGCTCGGCTTCAAGAAGGGCTCCGGCGGGATTCGCGTGGCCCAAGGCCAGAAGATGTCCTACAACGTCATCACGCCGACCGACGTGCAGAGCATCCCGCGCACGTTCCAGATCATCCAGACCGACTTCGCGAAGATCGGCGTACAGCTGAAGCAGCAGGCACTGGACTCGACCGCGGCCTTCGACAAGATGACGAGCCCCAACAACACGTACCAGGGCTTCGACCTCGCGATGTGGGACTGGACGGCGCTCATCGATCCGGACTTCATGCTCTCGGTCGTGACGTGTGCCCAGTTCGGCGGCTGGAGCGACACGGGCTTCTGCAACAAGCACTACGACAAGATGTACTCGCAGCAGCAGCTGACCCCGAACCAGAACAAGCGGCGTCAGATCGTCTGGAAGATGCAGTCGTTCCTCTACAAGCAGCGGCCCTATCTCTGGCTGTCCAACGATGACTCGGTCAGCGCGGTCTCGACGAAGTGGGCCGGCTTCAAGAACACACCGCAGGGCCCCTTCAACGAGCTGAACATCTCGACTCTGACCCAGGTACACCAGAAGTAGGAGGTTCCTCGTGCGGGGGACCGACTACGTCCTGAAGCGCGTCGGTTTCGCGATCGTCACCGTCTTCGTGGCGGTGACGATCAACTTCGTCCTCTTTCGCCTCGCGCCGGGAACCGCCGTGTCGAACCTCTCGCGGGTACCGCACGCGACACAGCAGCTGCGGCATGCGCTCGAGGTGCAGTTCGGGCTCGACAAGTCGAAGTGGCAGCAGTACGTCATCTACCTGAAGCAACTGGCCCACGGGAACCTCGGCATCTCCTACGCGAACGAGCAGCCGGTCTCGACGAACCTCCGGATCGCGCTGATCAACACGCTGCCGATGGTCACCCTCGGCACTGTCTTCGCGATCGTGTTCGGCACGTTCACCGGAGTCATCGCCGCCTGGCGTCGGGGGACGAAGACCGAGGGCCTGACGGTCAGCACCGCGCTCGGCTTCTACGCCATGCCGACGCAATGGCTCGCGCTGATGCTGATCATCATCTTCGCCGGTGTCCTGCCGACCGGTGGGATGACGAACGAGTTCGCGCTCAACCCGACGTTCTGGGAGCACCTGAAGGATCTCGGGTCGCACATCCTCTTGCCGTCGTTGACTCTAGGGCTCGTGCTGTACGGCGAGTACACGCTCATCGTGCGTTCGGCGATGCTCGAGACGCTCGGCGAGGACTACATCCTCACCGCCCGCGCGAAAGGGCTGAAGCCACGGACGATCGTCAGGAAGCACGCGTTGCGGAACGCGATGCTGCCGATCACCACCCTCATCGCACTCTCGCTCGGCTACATCGTCGCGGGCGCAATCCTGATCGAGACCGTCTTCTCCTGGCCGGGAATCGGCCGCGCCGTCTACGAGGCGGTACTGCAGCGCGACTACCCGATGCTGGAGGGAGCTTTTCTCGTGCTGACGCTGTCCGTCATCTTCTTCAACCTCGTAGCCGACCTCCTCTACTTCAGGCTCGACCCGAGGATCACTGAATGAGCGAGGCGACGTTCTTCGTAGAGGCGCCGCCGGAGGGAGGCACGAGCAGGCGGGGTTTCGTGCTCCGGACGCTCCGCCACCAACGCGTCGCGCTGGGCGCAGGTCTGTTCCTCGCCGCCTGCACGCTCATAGCGATCCTCGCGCCGTGGATCGCGCCGTATCCGCTTCACGAGCAGGTCGGGCCGGTGTTCGGCCATCCGTCGTGGCAGCACCTGCTGGGCCTCGACGACGGGGGCATCGACATGGTCACGCTCCTCATCTGGGGCTTGCGCACCTCGCTCCTCGTCGGTTTCGCGGCGACTTTCGTCTCGATGGTGATCGGAGGGACCGTCGGTGTCGTCGCGGGCTACTTCGGCGGCGGGATCGACAACCTGCTCATGCGGATCACCGACTACTTCCTCGTCATCCCCGATGTCCCGTTGATGATCGTCGTGGCCGCGATCTGGGGGCCGAGCCTCTTCCACATCATCATCGTGATCGGGATCTTGCTCTGGACGAGTACGGCGCGCGTGATCCGGGCGCAGGTGAAGAGCGTGCGTGAGCGCGTCTACGTGAAGCGAGCGCGGGCGCTCGGCGCGGGCCACACGAGGATCGTGGCGCGGCACGTGCTGCCGCAGATCGCGCCACTGCTGGTCGCCAGCACTGTCCTCACCATCGCCGTCGCGATCTTCGACGAGACCGCGCTCTCGTTCCTCGGTCTGGGCGATCCGAGCACCATCTCGCTCGGGCGGATCATCGAGAACGCATTCGAGCGGGCGGCGATCTCCACAGGAGCGTGGTGGGCGATCGTCCCGCCGGGCGTGCTGGTCACGATGCTCATCCTCGCTTGCAGCCTCGTCGGCGGCGCCCTGGAGGACGCGCTCAACCCGCGACTGCGCGTGGCGCACCTGTCGGCGCGCACCTTCCGGCTGCGGCCGCTCGTGGGCCGCGGAAAGGACGCGCTGTGACCCCGCCGCTGCTCCAGATCGAGGACCTCCACGTCTGGTTCGACCTCGAGGACCGAGGCGAGCTGCATGCGGTGCAGGGCGTGAACCTCACGCTCGAGCCGGGCGAGCGCCTCGGGCTCGTCGGTGAGTCGGGCTGCGGAAAGACGACGACCGCGCTTGCGATCATGGGTCTGCTCCCGTCGAGCGCCAGCGCCTCGGGCCGGGTCCTGCTCGAGGGGGTCGACATCCTCGCCGGCGGCGAGGAGGCGATGCGCCCGCACCGCTGGGTCGACGTAGCGATCGTCTTCCAGGGGGCGATGAACGCGCTCAATCCCGTACGCACGGTCGGGCAGCAGATCGTCGAGGCGCTCGAGCTCCACAATCGCGCCAAGGGGGCCACGGCCCGGGCTCGGACGGCGGAGCTGCTAGAGGCGGTCGGGATTCCGGCGGCACGGGCCGGGCGCTACCCGCACGAGCTGTCGGGCGGCATGCGGCAGCGGGCGGCGATCGCGATGGCGCTCGCCTGCAACCCCAAGGTGCTGATCGCCGACGAGCCCACGACGGCCCTCGACGTGATGGTGCAGGCGCAGATCCTGGAGCTGCTCGACGGGCTCTGCCGGGACTTCGGCCTCGCGCTCATTCTCGTCACGCACGACCTCCCGGTCGTGGCGCAGCTCTGCAACCGCTGCGCCGTGATGTACGCCGGCGAGATCGTCGAGCGCGGCCCGCTCGAGACCATCTACCACGCGCCGGGGCATCCCTACAGCCGGATGTTGTTCGCCGCATCGCCGGATCTGGCCGGCCTCGACGAGCCCGTGCTCTCGATCGCGGGCGCGCCGCCCCGACTCGACCGGCCGATCGCCGGCTGTCCGTTCAGCCCGCGCTGCGACTCGGTCTTCGCCCCCTGCACCGTCCGGCCGACGCTCGAGCAGCTCGCCGCTGACCACGACGCCGCCTGCCACCTCAACTCGCGGGTGCCGGCATGAGCGCCGAACCGACGCTCCTCGAGGTCGAGGACCTCGTCGTCCGGTACCCGATCCATCGCGGCCTCGTCGGGTCGGCCACCCGACAGGAACGCCGCCACGTCCACGCCGTCGAGGGCGTGTCGCTGTCGCTGAAGCGGGGAGAGATGCTCGCCCTGGTGGGCGAGTCGGGCTGCGGCAAGACGACGACGGCCCAGGCGGTGCTGCGCCTCGTCGAACCGGTGTCCGGATCGATCCGCTTCGACGGTCGCAACCTCGTGCCGCTCGGCCCACGCGAGCTGCGTCCGCTCCGCCGCCGAATCCAGGTCGTCTACCAGGACCCGTACGAGTCGCTCGACCCGCGGTTCCGCGTACGTGCTGCCGTCGAGGAGCCGCTCCTGATCCACCGCCTCGGCGGCTCGAAGTCGGAGCGGGCCGCGCGGGTTCGGGACGCCCTCGTCCGCGTCGAGCTCTCACCCCCCGAGCTCTACCTCGACCGCTATCCGCACGAGCTCTCCGGCGGACAGCGCCAACGGGTTGCGATCGCCGCGGCTCTCGTCCTCGAGCCCGAAGTGCTCGTTGCCGACGAACCCGTCTCCATGCTCGACGTCTCGGTCCGGGCGGGCGTCCTCAATGTGCTCGACGGCCTGCGTGAGCAGGGTCTGGCGATCCTGATGATCACGCATGACCTCTCCACGGCCGCCCGCTTCGCGCAGCGGATCGCAGTCATGTACCTCGGTCGCATCGTGGAGGAAGGGCCTGCGACGTCGGTTGTGCGCAACCCGCAGCACCCGTACACCAAGGCGCTCCTTTCAGTAGTTCCCCGGCGCGACCCTCGCGACCGGCGCCGACCGCAGATCCTCCAGGGCGAGACACCTGACGCTGTATTCATCCCGAGCGGCTGCCGCTTCCACCCCCGCTGCCCGATCGCCGAAGAGCGTTGCGCGGGCGAAGATCCGACACTGGCCCGGCCGGCGACGGCCGAGACCGGTCATCGCGCCGCGTGCCTGCTCTTGCCTGCCGCCCCCTGAGGCCGTTCAGCGTGAGCGTTCGCTGCGGCGGAGGTGAGAGAGGGCGAGAGCGAGGAGGGCCCTCGCCTGCGCCTTCGTCGTCGCCGTAACGCCTACCGCCACTCGTCCTACCGCGACTGCTTGCGTGTGAAAGAGACCCGCGGTCTTGACGGTCGCTTCTGTGTGCGCGAGGCGACGGGCGGCCGAGTGCGTTCGCATGAGGGCATAGCTGGCCGATTCAGAGGAGCGACTGTTGCTGAAGTCGATGCGTACGCCGCCCAGTGTGTGAATGCGCCGGGTGGGGGCCAGGCGGGTGATCTTTACGTGGGGGAATCCGGCCGGCCTCTCGGCTGCCAGAACCGGGGTCGTCGCGATCCGCTGCAGCACCGGGGGCAGATTCGAGGTTTGAGCCAGCATCACTGCACTATCGACCGGCTCTCGGATCGGGTTCACCCTCGATCGGGCACTTGCCTCGGCCGGCGTCCGGGATCGACTTCTGAGGCGCGGCGACTGCGTCAGATCAACCTAACGTCGCGACTCTCCTCCGTTGTGCGACTTCGGTCGACGACCCCTGCGAGCCTGCTGCCTGCCAGCCTGCACGAGCCGCTTGACCTCGACATCTTCGGGGTGGGCATCCACAACGATCACGCCCTTGCGTGCGTCGCCGTATTTCACGGTGATCGTCACGGCATCACGGTCGTCGCCAATTTCCTTGCCGGAAAGGTCGGATACGAAGATCGTCTTTCTCGCCATTGCCCGCTCCTCTGGGATCAGTGGTTCCTGTTGACGAAGCAGACAATAATCCTGCCTGAGACGCGTCAGGTCGACTGTCGGTCCGGCGGGCTCGGTACCGGCGTCGTCCACGCCGGATCTCGGGCGAGCGGTTCGTCGCCCGCCGCCAAAGGGCGCCCAGGACCAGTGCGGGTCCTCGTCGGCAGAGGTGAGAGCGCCTCCGGCGAGACCGAGACGGCATGGCTGCCTCCCCAGTAGCGGATGATCGCTTTGCCTCTGCTCATATGGAGAAACGTTGCGCGCCGGCCGGCGTGGAGCACCGGCTGGTCGGAAGCCAAGAAGAATGCGACTGGCATGACGACGTGCTCCTCTCGCGTGCGGAGAAACGAGCTGGCTCGTCTTGTTATGACCGTCACAAGGAATCGCTAACCCGATTGCCTCGATCTCCGCCTAACGGGGTGTCCCTTCCCGCCCGTCCGGGGGAGGCCGACGATCGGCCTCCTCGCCTATGAGCAGTGCAGGGTCAGGGACCGACTGCGGCGCGGCACGTTGACTAGCCACTAACGCCCGGGCTCGGGGGGCGAGTAGGACCCGGGGACGTGCCTTCCCTGACTTCCCCCCGCAGCGCACCGAGGACTCGTCCGATCTACTGCGCGGCCGCAGGCAGTGCAGCCCCGGGATCGACGGCCCCTTCGAGCACGAAGCGGGCATCGGTGTTCTCGGCGAGCGTGAGCAGGGTCGCGTGGAGGCTCGCCCGTGTGTCGGCGTCGAGCGGCGCCAGGAACTCGTCCTCGACCCTCTGGACGATGGTGCGGAAGCGAGCCAGCTGGCGCTTGCCGCCCGGGGTGAGGTTGACGAGGTGGCGACGACGATCGGTCACGTCCCGCCGACGCTCGATCAGCTGCTTCTCCTCGAGGGTGTCGAGGATGCCGACCAGCATGCTCCGGTCGAGCTGAAGGGCATCCGCGATCGTTGCCTGTGTCTCGCGTGCGCCTTCGTCGAGGAGCGCAAGGACGCTGTAGTGGTACGGGCTGAACCCGACCTGCTCGAACTCCTTAAAGGCGCGGGTCTTCAGCCCGACGCCCAGCCGCGCCAGCAGGAAAGCCGGGCTCTCGACGAGCTCGCGCGGAAAGCACGGGTTCGGCGCGACGACGCTATGGGCGGACGGTGTCTCCATATCGCAACAAGCGAAGAGTAGCGCAGACCATCGTGGATGTGCTAGACCATGGAACAAGTCCACGATATGAGGGGAACACGAATGAGCGCACAAAGTATGGCAACTGCCTCGGATATCCGGGAAGGCGACAGGCGCCGCTGGCTGATCCTGTCGGTGCTCGTGCTGGCGCAGTTCATGGTCGTGCT
>Ga0207693_10000208_pt1 | contig 53658 bp, 49 predicted proteins | sample LARL81metaG_FD_184347 | JGI IMG/M metagenome (GOLD analysis project Ga0207693, IMG submission 184347) | Corn, switchgrass and miscanthus rhizosphere microbial communities from Kellogg Biological Station, Michigan, USA - LAR L8-1 metaG... | ecosystem: Host-associated > Plants > Roots >... | reverse complement strand
ACTGGCAACGTCACCAATCGCGATGGCACCGGACAATCTCCCTGCAGCAATGCACACAGTGGTGATTGGTGGTACGGAGGCTACTGCAGCGGAGCCGAGGGTCAGATTCTGGCGAACTCCGGCGGCTTCATTCCGGTCAGCTTGATGGATCCGGACGCTCTCGCGTTGGCAAAATCGTTCCCGAAGCCTAACGCTACACCTACGAATGCTCAGCCGTTCAATTTCAACTATCTGAGCAACACGCCGGTAAATCGCTGGGAATACCGTGTGCGCATCGACTACAAGATGACGCGCAACACGAACGTTTCCGGCAGCTACACCTGGCAAAATGAGAAGGACCTCAACCCCATCGGAGTTTGGTGGTGGCCGGGTAACACGATCCCCTATCCCACCCAGATGGGAACTCCACAAAAGTCGCGTACGGCGAACGTCAGTGTGACCACTGTCTTCAGTCCAACGCTGACGAACGATTTCACATTCGGATACGCCTACTTCATCAACCCCTTTCAACCGGCTAATCCAAAAGGGATGGACCCCGCAACCTACGGATACACAGCTCACGGTCCGTTCGATGCCAACATCCAGCCGCAGCTCCCGAACATGCAGAGCTGGGGCGGATGCGTAATCTCGGGAACTACTGGCTGCATGCCGATTTACTATGCACCGAATTTCCCCAAAACCGGTTGGGCCGGTAACGCATTCGGCAAAGACTCACGCGTGCCCTCGATCACCGATAACGTCGCGAAGGTCTTCGGAACCCATAGCCTAAAGTTTGGATTCTACTGGGACCTGAACACGAACAATCAGACCGAAGGTTACGGTCAGTGGGCCCAGGGAATGTACGATTTCGATAACTACAACTGGACCACAACCGGAAACGCGATGGCTGACATGGTGCTCGGTCATGGATCCTACAATCAAACGGAACACATTCCGATCAACCTGCAAAAGTACCACCAGGTTTCCTTCTACGCGCAGGATCAGTGGAAGGCAACACGCAGGTTGACCTTGAACTATGGCCTTCGTTTCGATCATGAAGGTCAGTGGTTCGTGGACAATGGTCTGGGTCTCTCAGTGTGGAATCCTGCTCTGTACGATCCCAGCACCAGTGCTTCCTCTCAGTGGACAGGCTTGACTTGGCATGGAGCAAGCAAGTCTATTCCGTTGTCCGGTTGGACTTCGCCGACGTTCTACTATGCGCCTCGCGTCGGTGCGGCGTTTGACGTGTTCGGAAACGGCAGGACCGTGCTGCGTGGTGGTTTCGGCGTGTACAGATGGCAAGTGTCTGGCAATGACATCGGTGGCGCTCAGGATCAGCCGCAAGGCATCCGCAACACTACCTGCAGTGGGGCCACGTTGCAGAAAATGGCCGAGGCTGCCAATTGCGCTGCGGCTGTATTCCAACCTGGAATCGGTGGAAACGGGAGCATCAGCGTTCTGCAGATGGGAGACAATAAAACTCCTTATACCGAAAACTGGAGTTTCATCATTTCCCAGGCGGTTCCGTGGAAATCAACCCTGGAACTTCAATATCAGGGTAATCGGACCCGAAATGCACTGCTGGCTGGTAACGGGACTAATCCCTACTTTTTCCCCAATGTCAATAAACTAGTCAGTGGCCAACTCTTTGGAGTCGATCCAGTGACTGGTGAGAGTGTTTGGGAGAGAAGCTGCGCGGACGGGCGTGCAGGAGTGGGTGGGTCTGCCAAAGTTGGCCCAACCCTCTACGGATGTCAAGTCGCCAGTGGCAATAAGTATTCTGATGCAAATAGCGGGGCCGCAATCCTGGACTCCCTCCTGAAGAACTACCGACCATACCTGAACTATGACTCGGCAATGAACATTAATACTCATGGCAGCTACTCCAACTACAATGCCTTCATGGCAAGTTGGCAGAAGCAGCGCGGACCGGTAACCTTCATGGCCAACTACACGTTCAGCAAAGTCATGGGTATCCGCGACGGACAAACCAACAACGGAAACGGCGATGGTGCCATCACCGATCCCTTTGTCTTGACGAACAACTACGCTCCACTTGCTTATGACCATACTCACATCTTCAATATCGCCTACGTAGTGCACTTGCCCAGCCCGATTCACGGCAACCCCTTCCTGAGCAGGGTTGTAAATGGATGGGAGTTCTCGGGCATTTCGCAAGTGCAGAGCGGAGCGCCGATTCAGCCGAACACGAATGGCATTCTGAATATGACCACAGATGCGAGCACCAATCAGATCTTTGGGACAGATGCCATCCGCGGCTTGCCTATCCTCCTCTGTGATCCAAGGACCGGTTTGAAGAGTGGGCAATACTTCAATCCCAACTGCTTCACTTCGCCGCTGCCTGCTGGTGAAGACGCTAACGGGAACTTCATTCCTGGAAAAAACGGACAGCCAGTTTGGCCGTATATCCATGGTCCAGCCTACGTTAGCCACGACCTGTCTCTCTACAAGAACTTCGCAATTACCGAGAGCAAGTCCGTGCAATTCCGAATGAACGCCTTCAATTTCCCCAATCATCCGCTGCAGCAATTCGGATTGGGGAGTGACTTGAACCTTGCCTTCTCGGGTCTGACATCAATCGAGGATGGTCAGGGCGGATATATCCAGCCGACCTCCTGTACATTGGGTGCCCCGGAGTGCAACCACAACTCAACGACCAACGGCAAGCCCTTCGGCAAAGTTGGCCGCCGTGTAATGGAGTTTGCGGTGAAGTTCACCTTCTAACTCCGCTCACTCTGAAATCCGGGGTGGCCGCAAGGCCACCCTGTTTTGTTTTGTGCGATGTGCCTTCACGGAATTTGCTTCCGGCCTCCCGCGCCGCCTTCGATATACTCACTGCAGCGATGCTTCGGACAATCCTCGGAATCAAGCCACTAATACGCCAGCGTTCAATTCGCCAAGAAAGGGGATCGCATCGCGGGAAGGTCTGTCTCACCCTTCTACTCGCTTCTGCTTTCGCTGCACCTCGTGCCGCTGTCACTCAAACCAAGTCGCCATCATTCCCCGACCTGCAGCAGCGCGCAGAACAAGCACGCCAATCCAACAATACTGTCGAACAAATCCAACTTTACCGAAAGCTGGTGACCATGCGTCCTTCCTGGGGCGAAGGATGGTGGTATCTCGGCACAGGTCTCTACGAGTTGCACAGCTACAGTGAAGCGCTCGATGCCTTTCAACACCTGAGCCACATCGACGTGAAAGATGGATCCTCGCACGCGCTCATGGGCCTTTGCGACTTCCAACTGAAGAACTACGAGGAGTCCCTGAAACAGCTGCTCCGTGCAGAGAAACTAGGCATGGGCCCTAACCAGGAGATGGTGATGACGGTGAACTACCACATCGTCATCCTCCTGAATTTGAGCGGCCAATTCGAATGGGCCCGTGACCGCATGGCTCCCTTCTCCTGGTTGGCCGACGTGAGCGACCCTATGATCGAAGCGGTGGGCATCAACACGTTGCGCATGCAGACCCTTCCCGCCGACATCCCCGCTGACAAGCGAGACCTCATCATGAAAGCAGGCCGCGCCTCGTGGGAGCCTTCGCTGGCCGGACATCCCGAGCAGTCTCTCCAAGCCTTCCAGGAACTCCTCGCGCAGCACCCAAAGGAACCGAACATTCACTACGCCTACGGTGTGCGCCTTCTCGACAGCGATCCCGAAGGCGCGCTGCGTGAATTCCAAAAAGAACTCGAGGTCAACCCATCCCAAGTCGTCGCACGCATCCAAATCATCTTTCTTAAACTGAAGCAGGGGGAGTCCGAAGAGGCGTTGCCGCTGGCTCGCGAAACCGTCAAGCTGGCGCCTGACTATTTCCTCGCGCACAACGCCTTGGGACGCACACTCCTCGCCTCCGGACAAACCGCAACCGCTATTCAGGAACTACAGGCCGCGGTCCGTCTCGAACCCCAGAGCCCGGAAAATCACTTCGATTTAGCGGAAGCCTATCGCGCCGCCGGAAGGAAAGTGGATGCCGAGAAGGAACAGGCTGAATTCCACCGCATCAAGAAGCAGCGCGAGGCACCCGTGACTTCGGTCGTCACCCCTCCGCAATAGTCAGTGTTTCGCAGCAGACGTGGCTGACTCTTCGATCGAAACAACTCTGTCTGCCTCCACGTTCTCAAGAACCTGCCGGATCCCGCTGGGCCAGCGGATTTCGATCTCCTTAGCCGTCTTTGACGCGCCCAACCCAAAATGCACGCGCTCATCGCTCGACGACGCGTATCCCACGCTCGTTGTCACTTCGCTGTATTGCTTTGATCCATCTTCAGCTGTCAGGCGAATCTGAGCTCCGATTGCCATGCGATTGCTCTTAGTCCCCCGCAACTGCAGCGATATCCAGTGATTCGTGTTCTGCGTTACGTTGTGAAAGATCTTGGCAGGACCATTCGCAACCGCAACCACCACATCCATGCGTCCGTCGTTATCGAGATCTCCGACTGCCAAGCCACGATGAATGGCCGGCAGTTGAAAGGCGGCTCCAGCGGTCGCGCTCACGTCTTTGAACTTATCGTTACCAAGATTGCGAAACACCACATTCGGATTTGCATAACGCCGCGAAGAAAACTGCTCGATCGTATCGAGCACGTCCGATCGCGCTGCAATCAGGTCTTTCCACCCATCATTATCGAGATCAACCACCGCATTCGACCATCCGGCCATTGGGAGCGTTTTCCAGGCAAGGCCGCTTCGTTCCGTTACGTTTTCGAACTCGTCTTTCCCACGATTCAGATAGAGCGGAAATGTTTGCGCAGGCAGCGCCGTCATCCAGATGTCCGGCTTTCCATCGTTGTTCACATCAACGAAATCGGCCCCCATACCCGAAACAACCCTGCCATCCTGGGTATAAGCCACGCCCGCGCCAACTGCTACTTCCTCAAACTTCTTCCCACCGACATTGTGAAACAGCAGATTCCGACTCCCGTCATTGGCCACAAAAATATCAATAAACCCATCGCCATCGTAGTCGGCAATTACAACGCCCATCCCGCGGCCCAGGCTCTTCGCAATTCCTGTTTCCTGCGAAACATCGGTGAATGTCCCGTCCCCATTGTTGCGATACAAGGTGTTCGGCAGCTCTTCATAATGATCGGGACTGCAATAGCTCCGAACCTTCGCCATCATGCACAAGGGATCGTGGTTCACATCCCACTTCACGTAGTTCGAAACGAACAGGTCGAGCAGTCCATCGTTGTTGTAGTCGACCCATGCCGCCGCCACCGACCACATCTTCCTGTTGCCCTCGTAAACTCCGCCGCCGACACCCGCCTTCTCGGTAACGTCCGTGAATGTGCCGTTGCCGTTATTGTGATAGAGATGATTCATTGTGACACCGACTGTGTAGAGATCCGCTCTGCCATCGTTGTCGTAATCTCCGACCGCCACTCCAATGTCGAACCCATCCCCGCCTACCGAAGCCTTGTCGGTCACATCCGTAAAGGTACCGTCGTGATTGTTGCGGTAAAGCCGGTTTTTGAATTGCGGCCCTTCCTTCTGTAACGATGGAATCGCAGCGCCATTGACAAAGTAAATATCGAGATATCCGTCGCCATCGTAGTCGAGCAGAGCCACACCGCCGACCACGGACTCAGGCTGATTCTTATTGGGCGAGACCGAATTGTTGAGGATGAAGTTCACCCCGGCCTGCTTCGCGATCTCATCAAACGCGACTGGGGACGCAGCAGTTCCTTGTGCGAATACGAGACATCCAGAAAATTCGATCGCCAAAACAAGGACGAGAATTTTGCGTCCTGCACGAGAGAGGAATTCGTTTGGCTGCGCTGGCTTATAGCAACTCAATAGTGGCTCGGCCCTCTGGATTCAGAGTGTATTTGCTCTCGACTCAACCATGTAATTCGGCATGGCATCCAGGCTCTAAATCTCATCTTATTGCGCTTTCGGGATCACAATCACCGTTGCCGTAAACGGCGGCATCGGTATCGTCATAGAATTGCTCAGTCCATCCATCGCCTTTCCCTGCACCGACATGCCATCCGGCGGATTCGACTTCCCGTAGTCAAGTCTCACTCCCTTAGGCGAAGGAGCCGCGCCGTTGATCTGCAACTTCACCGTTGTCCCGTTCTTTCCGTCCTTATTAATCAGCATCACGCCAATGCTGCCGTCCGCTCTTTTCGAGGCATGCACCGAAAGCAAGGAACTGCTCGACGTGGCCGCCACCAGGGCATCGTTGAAGTTCATCAATCCATGGACCATCTGCATGCCGAAGTACGGTGGTTTCGGATTATTGTTTTCATCCAGAAATCCATTGTGCAGTTCGCCCCAGTCCGCGTTGACTACTCCGTACTCTACCAATGACGGGTAGAGATCAGCTGCAAATAAACCCGTCGCCACTTGGTCATCGTCGCGAATCTTTACCCACGGAGCCACGCCCACTTCCGTAAATGCCACCTGGATTGAGCGTGCCTTCTGCCCGCAGTTCTTCTGCATCTGATCCACTAACCCCATAAGAATCTGGCGCAGAGTATCCTGCGGCGCGCTCAGCAACTTGAATGTATCCAGTTCCTTGTAGCCGGAGTCCTGCGTCGTATCGCTCGCATACCAGTGGAGAGCGATGAAATCAACTTCGTTGCAAGCCGCGCTGAGTGCGCCTTTGTCCCAATCGATGCCCCTGTTGAAATCCTCTTTTACGCTGACGCTTGGTGCTTGGATATACTTTCCAGTAACCGGATCCTGCGTCGACCATTCGTTACGACTGATCTCTCCCGCTAAAGGCTTATCCAGCGAGATGCCCACCTTAATCCGTGGGTCGACGGCTTTCATCGCTTGTGCAAATTGCTGGAAGTTTTTTCCGTAAGCTTCCGGGCCCAGCGCCGCATTCTTCCTTCTCTGCTTGGCATTCTCCTTGGCATCTTTTGGGTATAGCGCGTGCAAGTCCTCCTCGAGCCCTTCGCCACCAAAATATCCGTTCTCAAAAACTTCGTTTCCAATTTCCCAGTAACGAATCCCGAACGGCGTCGGATGCTGAATACGCAGAAAATTTTTGCCGTCGTCCGTCGCAAGCGGTGCCGCCGTCCGCAGCCCGGCCCAGTACCCAACGGTCTGCCAGTCATTGCCGCCTGAACTCGGAATCATCTTCGTATCGCTAGGACTGCCATTCATGTAAGCAACCCAAGCCGCCGCTTCTGCCGGCTCGGCGGGCCCTGCGCCTAGTGAATTCGACCCATAATTCACTGTAAAAATCGTTGTTCCCACCTGCTCCATGAACTTCGAGAACGATCCCAAATCGTTTCCCGCCGCATATCCCACATTTGGATGATCCAGACCTTGCCAGTTCGATGGTCGATTCGTACTCCAGTGATATGTGTCGGCAATCCGTCCTCCCGGGTAACGCACGGTTGTGATTCCAGCATTTCGCAACAATTGAATGACTGCCGGCTCAGTCAGATGTGCGTCCGAAGCTAGTCCGTGCACTGCCATCACCCACGGTGCCATGACGCCACGAGGCTTCTCTACATCGACACTGACCTTTACCTCCTTGGGAATCTTGACCTGCTTCACCGCGGCCTGATTCGCCGCATCCTCCATCTGACCGCGATTTTGTTGGGTCTTCCATTCCGGCGTCGTGTTGTCGATTTGTGCCGTGGCGAACGGACTCGCCAGGCTTAAAATGGCGTATGTACAAGTTGCAAATAATAGCGATGAATACCGTTTCATGGTGGGCTCCGCCTGGGATTCTGCCGAAACGATATTCTATGACTGTTCCGCGTCAAATCAGAGGGAAAAAGCACCCTGCGGAGCCATGAAGCCAACAATGGAATTCTTCCCGCCGAGAGCCCAGGTCGCGACCCAGAGCATCACGAAAAGGTTCTCTTTTTACCTGTTAGCGCCGTTGACCCTTTCTGCCCTCTGCCTCGCCCTTCAGGAAAAGGAGACCCCTGCGAATCCTTTTCCGCATTACACGGCAGGCCAAAAGCACCTCGCTGCAGGGGAGGAGAAACAGGCTGCCATCGAATTCAACCTTTTTCTTGGCGAAGTCCTTCACGGCCTCTCCTCCGCAACCGCACAAACTGGCCACCTGGAAAAGGCCGAGCCGCTTTATGAAGAGACAGTCAGGGTGGCACCAGGTGATGTCAACCTGCGCATGGAATATGCGCGCGTACTCTTCAACCGGACGAAATTCCTGCAAGCCAAGGAGCAGTCCGAAGAAGCGGTTCGTCTCGATCCGAAAAATCCAGAGGCGATTCTGCTCCTGGGCCAGGTTCTCTTCCAGTTGCGCGACTATGTAGGGGCCCGACCCAAATTTGAGACGGCATACTCGCAAGATCCTCAATTTGCGGTTGGATATCTGCTCGGCAAAACACTCCTGCTTCTTCACGACGAGCGGGCTGCCCGCGCCATCTTTGCTTCCATGCTGCGCCAGTGGGGTGACACCGACACGAACCACATCTTCCTCGGCCGCGCCTTCAGCCAGGCCGGGTATGCGACCGAAGCGGCTACCGAATTTCACAAGGCTCTGGAACTCAATCCGAAGACTCCCGGCGCACACTACCAACTGGCACTCTCGTATCTCCGGGAGGACGAAGCCGCAGGCTACGACAAGGCTGTTCCCGAGCTCCTGGCGGAACTGGAAATGCGTCCCGACGACTTTCCCACCCTCTACATGCTCGGCTACATCGCGGTTCGGCAAGGCAAATGGGACGAAGCTGAGAGAAACCTGCTGCACGCGATCGCGATCCATCCGAAAGATCTCCAAACACTGCTTGCACTGGCAGATACCTACACCGCAACCAACCGCCCCAAAGATGCAGAGCCAGTTCTGCGCGAAGCACTGGCGATTGCTGGAGACCGGACCAACTTGGAAATTACGCGCGCCCATTACCTGCTCGGACGAATTCTTCTCGCGCAGCCGGGTCATCAGGAAGAAGCCAATCGTGAGATGGCGCTGGTTGCGGAAATGCAAAAGCATTCCGGAACAGTGCTAACCGCCGATGCGCGCTCCGTTGGGGCCGGAAGTCTGCTGCGCCAGGAATCGTTCGTCGAGAATCAACCGTCAGCATCCTCCACGGAAACCACTCAGCCTGAGTCCCACGAAGCCGACGACCTCCGCGCCACTATCGCCGACGCTTATAACAACCTGGGCGCGATCGCCGGCAACTCTCAGGACTTTGCCGCAGCCGCCAAGAATTTCCGACGCGCAAAGCAGTGGAATCCCTCCCTCCCCGGCTTGGATCACAACCTCGGCATGGCGCTGTTCTACTCCAGCCAGTTCCGCGAAGCCGCCGCACCGCTCAAAGCTTATGTCGACACAAATCCCGACGACGTAGCCGCACGCGGCGCCCTAGGATTCACTCTGTTCCGCATCGATGACTACGCCGGAGTAGTCGCCTATCTGAAACCCATGCAGGAACAGATGAACCAGACGCCGAAACTGGCATTTGTCTACGCGGCGTCGCTGGTAAGATCGGGCGCATATGACGAAGGAGTTCAGAGGCTGCAGGCTCTGGAAGCAGCAACTCCAGACTTAGCCGAGATTCACTACGAACTCGCGCAAGCCTATCAACGCACGGGCAAGGCCGATGATGCAGCGCGGGAAATGAAACTGTACGAACAGCTCAAACCAGCTTCCGGGCCATCTTCCAAATAGACAGGGGCGTGCAGCCCGGGTTAAGTTGGCGAAGGGCATGCCTTCAGTGATATCGAAAGGCAATCGCCAACGCGCTGCGCTTTAGCACCCGGGGTGATCTCCGTAACTGGATGCGACGGCTTTCCACGCCTTACTGGTGACTGAACACTCTCTTCCCCTTAATCCCACTTCCCTCTTCAACTGTGTAGATGAAATCCGTCGGTACGTTATTCAGTATGTCCTTCGCCCCGCTGGGCCAACTGACTTCTACCTTTTCCATCACAGCGCTCGCCCCCAAACCGAAATGAAGCCGCAAATCATTCTGCGAAAGATAACTCGACCCGCTGCGTACTTGCATCGACTGCGTGACTCCTCCCGCGGTCACGGTCACACGCGCGCCGATCGCCGCCCGGTTGCTCTTCGTCCCGATCAATTTGAAAGTCGCCGCATGATTTTCCGTTTGTGTGCGATTGATCAGTAGCGACGGTGCCCCGCTGTGGTTCAGAATCAGGATGTCCACCTTGCCGTCATTGTTCACATCGCCAAAAGCCGCGCCCCGCCGGACACACAGCCCATCAACATTGATTTTTGAAGGCTCTGTTATATCTTCAAATGTCCGATTCCGCTTATTGCGAAACAGCAGCATCGGCTCGCGGAAGGTCACATTCGGCGTGATCTGATCGAGCTGCGGATAGATATGCCCGTTGGTGATGAAAATATCCAGCCACCCATCGTTATCCACGTCAAAAAATCCGCCGCCCCATCCCACATACCGTCGTGTCGCCTGCAGCAAGCCGGCGCTCCCGGCTATCTGATCGAATCCCATTTCGCCGCGATTCCAGTAGAGGTCCACACCTTCCTGGATGTAGTTCGTCACCAGGATGTCGAGCAGCCCATCGTGATCGAAGTCCGCAACATCGACGCCCATCGATCCTTGCATCTGCCCGTCACCATTCACTGCCGTTCCGGTCAACAGGCCGACATCTTCAAACGTCCCGTCATGCTTATTCTTGAACAAATAGTTCGGATTCACATCGTTCGCGACATAAAGATCGAGCCAGCCGTCGTTCGCGAAATCAGCCCAGACCGCCTGCATCCCAAAAAAATGGCTCGGATTGTCGACTCCCGCCTTCTTCGACACATCTTCAAACGTCCCATCGCCGCGATTGTGAAACAGAAAATCCGAATCGCCGGTCAGCCCCGAAGGGCCGCAGTACACGCGCACGCCCATATACATGCAAGGCACACCGTCGGCGTGAGTCAGCGGCAGCGCATCCATGTCCTGATGAACGTACCGATCGACGAACAGATCTACATGCCCGTCGCGATCGTAATCGCCCCACGCTGCCCCCGCGCTGAATCCGCCTATTCGGAGGCCAGCCTTCTCGGTCACATCTTCGAATTTGCAATTCCCCACATTACGGTAGAGCACGTTGCCCCCGTAACCGGTGATATACAGATCCTGCCAGCCGTCGTTATCGAAATCGACAACCGACACGCCCATGCCCCAACCTTTTCGCGTGAGACCTGCAGATTGTGTGATGTTGCTGAATTTGAGATCGGAATCCTGATGGTAGAGGGTAGCCATCAAATCGCCGCCCTGCTTGTAGCGCTCGACCGTCGATCCGTTCACCGTCACGATGTCGAGTTTGCCGTCGTTGTCACAATCGATGAACCCGGCACCACCGCTCATCGATTCGACAATGTAGTACTCATCCTTGGAAGAAATATTGGGAACGGTAAGTCCGGCTTGCTTTCCGATGTCTTCAAAATGAGGAGCGGGGGGAGCGGCCGTCTGCCCCAAACAGATCGCACAACTAAGAAGAAAAAGGCCGGAAAGCCGCATGAAATTGGCCCATGGTAGCACGGGATTACTCGTTGCGCTCGCGCCGGCGCGAAAGCAAACTCCGAGCGAAGCCGCGAAGCGGCGAAAGGACGCAGCCCTCGGCGCAAGTGGTGGGCAAAATAAAAGATGACGAGCAAGCTCCGAAGGAGCGCAAGAGACCCCAGCCAAAGTCAGCCCGGCTATTGCGCCGTCTCCGTAAACGTCGCCACCGGATGTCCCAACCCGTAAGGCCCTTCCGCCGTGACGGTGACAGTCTGCGCACTCGCAGGCAGTGTTAACGTGACCGCCGCCACACCCGCACTATTCGTCACAGCAATAACCTTCGTACCAGTACCGTTCAAGACAGCTCCCGCATCGACACTGAACAGAACGCTGGCACCAGTTTTGGTTCCTCCTGACGATCCAGGATTCAACGTAACAGATAAATTTAATGGGCTGCCTGTCGGCCCGCTCTGATTGTCTCCGCTTTTGGCGAACGTCGCCGCCGGCTTGCCCACAACAATCCATCCACCCTGCGTCTGAGCTACGCCGGAACTATCGGTCCCGGTCACCGTGAAATGGCAAAACGCGGGCGAACCACCAGCAGTCACCACGATCGCACCCTTGCCTGCACCGCTGAATGCTGCCGTAGTTATGTTCAACGAACCCACGGAACACGCCGATGCCCCTTCGTACGCATCGAACACAGCGTTCGAAAGCGTAACATTGCCAGTCCCGCTGCTGATCGTTGGGTTCAGTGTTACCGTCCCGCTTGCAGGAACCATGGTCGTATCGGGATTCAAGTCCCATTCCGCAGCCGGAGGAGTGGCGAGAGTCCCCGGCACCACTAGCAACGTCACTGTATACGGCGCAAATGTTTGCGTCGCCGACCAGCTACCAGCAGTTGGCGTTATCGCCGTCGGTGAACTTTGCGAAAGCGTATAAGCCGTCTGCGTTCCAGTCGGATTAAATCCATTCGCCGCAAATGTCACCTGTGCTGCGCTACCCGGGTCCTTGTTCAACACCATGATCGTCAGTGCGGTACCCGTCGAGTTCAGTGCGGCGTAAGTGCTAAATAAACTCGGATCAGCGTTGTGCGACGCCGCCACCGAAGTCGTGCCGAACCCATACTTGGTGTACAACTTCAGCGCCTGATAATTCGGATTGTTCGAACTTGGCGCCGTCCACCGCGTCGAGAGTGAAACGCGCTCCCTACCCAGAATTCCATACGCGTCGGCATCTCCAAGAGCGGTTGCAAAATCGGCCCCGCCCGCGAACTCTGCGCTCCATTCGGTAATTGCAAAGCCTGTGCCGGGATAAATCTGATTCAACAGCGCCCGCATCCGCGGAATCCGGAACGGCTTTCCGTCCAACGGCTCGTTGCTGAATCCACCATTGACGATATAAGCTGCTGCACTGTTAAACGAAGGATCCCACCAATCGCGATAGATCTTTGCAGCCAACGCCCGCAACTGCGCCTGCGACAGCCCATTGGTATCCGCATCGGGATATGCATGGATGTCGAACATGTCGAGTGTTCTCGAACCGCTCACTGCATCCGACCATGCGACGTCATTCAGCCACCACGGCAGGAAATCCACACCACCATGGCTCGACGTGTCGCCAGCACCCGTGGCGGACCTCCAGTAGAAGTACCAGCAGCAACTTACGGGGCCTAATCGCACAGCCGCCGTATCCCACCCTTTCAGTTTGCCGGCTTCGGTCACATAGACGTTCCGCAACTCTTCGTAAGTCGTGGGATTGGGATGTACATCGATGTGAGTGCCGCCCCAGATATCGATCTCATTATCCATGTCATAGAAGTGGCACGAAGTAATCGGTGTGTAGGGAATAGGGCAGGAGCCGCTGCCAAAGGCGGCGGCCAGAGCTGCAGCCCAATCACTTCGATAAACGCAGGTCCCCGTGCAGGTCTGCGTGTGATCGTCCAGCAACGGGAAGTACGTCCTGTTAAGTTGCGCTTGGCTCGCGACCATGGCGGTCGCGCAATCGGCCTTCAAGTTGACGCCCGCGTCCGGATTGTACTGATCGACCTTATTGGTCGCACCGCATGCATTGTCCTGAGATGCCGAGAACGTCCAATGATAGTTGTTCGCCCCACCCTGGTGCACCGACGTCTCCGCGCTCTGCGCCACCCATGGCAGCATTACCATGGTCATAAGAGGAGCGCTGCCGGCCGCCTTCACGTCTGTGATGAACTGGGTCGAGTCCGAATCGGTGGGACTATTCAGAGCACCGAAACCAAAATCCTCAAAAAAATAGTCGTTAGCGGCGTTGCTGGTTCCCAATTCCCAGTTGTAGGTCGACGCTCCGTTGCCTCCCCACCGGACCATTGGCAAGCTGAGATTGGAGATGGTCGAGGCATCATGGGGGAAAGCGGCGCCGTACACATACGGGCTGATGGCGTGTCGATTTGCCAACACATCGATGGTTGCACTAATAGTGGTCGCCGACCCAATTGGTGTCGCTGAGGCTTGACTCGAATTCCCGCTTTCGCCCCCTGCGTTGACCGCCGACACGACGTAGTAAAACGTCGTTCCATTGGTCACGCTGGAGTCTGTGTAACTCGTTCCCGTTGGACTTGACACTGTAGAATACGGCCCACCCGAGATCGTCGCGCGCTTTACGTTATAGCTGGCCCCGCTCGCCACTGCGTTCCATGCCAGGCTAACCTGCGCGTTCCCAGGTGTCGCGTTCAGCCCAGAAGGCGCAGAGGGCGGGGCAATTGGCGTTCCCGCTGCTTCAACCGAGTTGCCGCTCTCCCCATAAGCATTCACCGCTGACACAACATAGTAATAAGCCGTTCCATTCGTCAGGCTGGAGTCCGTGTAATTCGTCAGCGATGCGCTGGCCACTTTCGTATATGGGCCGCCAGAGGCTGTCCCGCGCTTCAGGTTGTAGCTTGAGGCCGTCGTCACCGCGTTCCATGTCAGGCTGACCTGCTGGTTCCCCGCCGTAACTGCCAATCCTGACGGAGTCGCCGGAGGATTTCCACCCCCGCCACCTCCTCCCGGCGAACTCGATCCGCCGCAAGACAGCAAGCTGAGCAGCAAAACACCAGACAAGAAAAAAAAGACGACACCGATAGGAAGGGCGGGGACTGAGCGGAGTCGCGCCATAACGATTATGTTACTTAAAATGGCTCGCTTTTCCGAGAGCGTTTTCGTACAAGATCGGAGTGCAACGAGTACTAACTTTGGTCGGCCGAGCGGATGCCGTACTTCGTGAGTTTGTACGCCAGCGCGCTTCGCGACAGGCCCATGCGTCGCGCCGCCTCAGCTTGCGCACCTCGCGTCGAGGTCAGCGTACGGACGATCAATTCCTTCTCCGCCTTCTCCAGAGTTCCCGTCAAATCAAACGAGTCCGCAAACGGAATCGAGAGCCCGTGGGCCGCACCGTTGCCATTAGCCGACGCCCCCTTTTGCACAATCGGCAAATCCTCAGGCTCAATTTCCTGACCGTTGCCCGCTAAACATGCCCGCTCGATGAGGTTCTTCAATTCCCGCAAATTCCCGGGAAATCGATACCCTCGCAGTTTCTCCAGCGCCTCGGCGGTTAGCCTGCGCCTTGGCATCTTCAACTCAGTCGCCACCTGGTGGCAGAAAACATCGCTCAACCCGGCGATGTCGTCGCGCCGGTCTCGCAGCGCAGGCAGGTGAATCGGCACCACAGCCAGTCGATAGAACAGATCCTCCCGGAACTGTCCTTCTTTGACGCGTTGCTCGAGATTCCGATGGGTCGCCACAAGCACACGCACGTCCACGCGCCGCGGCCGGGTGGAACCGACCCGCACAACCTGCCCATCGGTCAGCACACGCAAGAGCTTGGCTTGCGCCGCCAGTGACATCTCTCCGGCTTCGTCCAGAAAGAGAGTGCCTTCATGAGCAGCCTCGAACAAACCATGCCGCTGGCGATCGGCTCCGGTAAATGCTCCCTTTTCGTGACCGAAAAGTTCACTCTCCAGCAACGTCTCGGTAAAAGCCGCGCAGTTCACTGCAACAAATTGCTTGGATGCTCTCGGGCTATTTCGATGAATCGCTCTGGCCACTACCTCTTTTCCGGTTCCGGTCTCGCCAGTAATGAGGACCGTCGCATTCGTCGGTGCAACTCGGGCGATCCGCTCCCGCACTTCTCGTATGGCCGGACTGTCGCCGTAAATCTCTGAGGTTCCTTCCAGCCGAATAACTGCATCTTTCAGCAGGATGTTTTCCCGCAACAAACGAGTCCGCTCGCAAGCCCGCCGCACAGTGGCACGCATCTCCTCCGGCTGAATTGGCTTCGTCAGGAAGTCGAAGGCCCCCCTGCGCATCACCTCTCCGGCTTCGGTATAAGCCGATTCAGTCAGCAGAATCACGGGCAACGTTGGATCGTTTTCGCGTGCGGACGCGAGCACCGTCAGGCCTTGACCGTCGGGCATCTTATGGTCCGAGATCACCACATCGAAGTCGTTGGCTGCGAGGCTACGTTGCGCCTCTTCCACGCCGGCAGCTTCCCATATCTGGTGCTGTTCCTGTCGCAAATTCGAGACGAGCATCCGCCGCGTGTTCGGATCGCCCTCGACGATAAGAATTCGCCCCATGCGTTTAGGTTTTTCGATGTCCGGCGCGCGGGCCAGAAGCATTAGCAGAACCAATAGAAACAGACCCGGCGCTCAGTTACGCCCCTCCTTAATATTCCCCGACATCCGCAAGCCGATGTTTGCTGAAGAACAACCATGCATACCCAAAAAGCGACAAGTCCTGCCCCTATTCTCCGAAATGCATAGCGAAATAAAAGCGAAAGCGCGAGGGAAGCCTCGTCCAGGAATCTAAAACACATTCCTCTCGAAGAAATGGCGCTGGGCTTCGCCAATTTGTACATACAGCGCGTTGAATACAATGCTCCGCATCGTTGCCGCAAGTCTGTGACTCGAATCACCGTGACGCTCCATTTTGGGCCCCTCGTTTCGAATCCCGTTGACGGGGAACGCGTAAGCTTCGGCACCTTTCAGCTCGACGGTACGGGTCGCTGTCCCGAGCTAGGTGTACCTTTAGTGACTAGTCTGCTTTGAGTTTGATTCGCTAGACTTCAATGCATCGCATCATCATTAGGAATGAGAGCTCGAGAGGGGTGTGGTGCCCTTTAGAACGACAGTAAGACTGATTCGACATTTGTCCTTGACTGCGCGGTCGCTGCAACTGGCGTACGCCTGGCAGGTCACCCTTCGAATCTCTCTCCTGCTGCTCGGTCTGTTTCTCTTCCCTGCTCTCGGCGCAGCCCAAATTTCTCCCGGCCCATTGTCGCGGCCTCACCAGTCGTTGAGTGGATCCACAAACTGTGCCAGCTGCCACAAGTTTGGAGGACAGGCGGCGCTCAAGTGCCTGGAATGCCATACCGAAATCGCCGGTCGTCTTTCCGCCAAGCGCGGGCTGCACGCCACCTATCACATCCCTGCTGGCTCCAGCCAGGAGTGCGCAAAATGCCACTCCGAGCACAACGGCGAAGACTTTCCTCTGATTAAGTGGGACACGAAGACGTTCAACCACAACGAAACCGGGTATGTGCTCGAAGGCAAGCACTCGGGACTCGACTGCAACAAGTGCCATAGCTCCACACACATCTCGGCGCAAGAACGCGCAACCATTAAGGATAAGGACCTGAACCGCTCGTATCTTGGGTTGACCACGGCCTGCGTTCCTTGCCACGAAGACTTTCATAAAGGGCGGCTCGGTCCGACCTGCCAGTCGTGTCACAACTTTGTCGACTGGAAGCAGATCAATATCGGCCAGTTCGATCACAGCAAAACCCGCTATCCCTTGACCGGATTGCACGCTCAGGTGCAGTGCGCGAAGTGCCATACGAACGGTCCGGATGGAAAGCCGAAGTACGTCGGCATTCCCTTCAACCTGTGCTCAGATTGTCACGCGGATCCGCATCATGGCAGCTTCCCGCAAGCCTGTTCGTCTTGCCACACTACGGCCAGTTGGAAAAAGACTTCGCTGCAGAACGTGAGCCAGCGCTTCGATCACTCGAAGACGAAATATCCACTCGAGGGAAAGCACGCGGAGGTCGAGTGCTCCAAGTGCCATGCCAACGGAGATTTCAAGAAACAGATCCCGTTCGCCAAATGTACTGACTGCCACAAAGACGCTCACAATGGGCAGTTCGCCAAGCGTTCTGATGGCGGCGAGTGCTCCTCCTGTCACAAAGTGCAGGGCTGGAAGCCGTCTTTGTTCACAGTGAAGGAACACGCTTCCACGAAGTATCCACTACAGGGCGGTCACGCGCGGCTGGAATGTGCTCAGTGCCACATTCCCAAAGGGAAAGACACTCTATATAAGGTCAAGTTCGATAAGTGCACCGATTGTCACCGGGACCGCCACGCTGGACAGTTCGTCGCCGCTCCTTACTTCAATGCTTGCGACAAGTGCCACAACCTGGAAGGTTATAAGCCGTCCACCTTCACCCTGGTAAAGCACAAGGCAACTCGTTTCGCCCTTAACGGGGGGCATGTCGCCGTGCCTTGCGCCGACTGCCATAAGGAATCGAAAGAGTTCCATCCCGAACCCTCAGTGGTTTATCACTGGAACAATCTCGACTGCACCAGTTGTCATGAAGACATTCATAAAGGTCAGTTCAAGGACCGCATGCAGCAAGTCCGCGCCGACGGAAAGCCACTTGGCTGCGAAGCCTGCCATTCGACCAAATCGTGGAAGGAATTGACCGGATTCGACCATTCGAAAACGAAGTTCGCGTTGCTCGGGGCTCATCGTGCGACCGCCTGCATCGATTGTCACAAGCCACCGAACCTCGAAACCAAGCTCATCAATGTCGATTTCAAAGCCGCACCGTTGCTGTGCGAGGATTGCCATGAAGACATTCATGGAAAGCAGTTCGCCAAGGGCGACACCACACCCTGTGCTGACTGCCACAACAGCATGAAGTGGAAGCCGTCGCTCTTCGACCACGAGAAGCGAACCGTGTTCCCTCTGCGCGGCGCTCATCAGAACGTTAAGTGTGGCGACTGTCACAAGCTGACGAAGACTGTGAATGCCAAAACCGTGCTCTTCTACAAACCCACGCCGAAGGATTGCGTTTCCTGCCATGGCGCCACTAACCCGGTGCCTCGCAGCAAGCCTTCTTGATCGTGGTCCGCACCTTGACCTCATGTACTTCTGTGTTCCATTAGGCCTAAAACTTTGAGACCCCACTTCCTTTTTCCGCTGTTGTATATCTCAAAGGAGTAGCCGCCGCGTCGTCCTCAAAACCGCTAAGGCGTCAGTTTTTTGTACATCGTTAAGTTTTCGATACACCGTAGTAATCACTGAAAAAAGTGCTTCGCAAGGGCATTAGTTACACCCGGAACTGTCCCATTGGTAGTACGCTTACATGACCCAAAGCAAACCTTCGGACTGCGACTGGAGTAACTTTTGGCTAACCTTGAAAACTCTGTAGTCTAGTTGGACTGCGAATTGCAAAGCCGAACTTTAACCTGTCTTCGGCGGCGTTTTTTCTCAAGTGGGTAGGAGAGCGAAAGCAAGGGGCAGCTCATGGGCGCTGGGGTAAAACCTAAACTCGTGTTCTTGTTGATTCTTGCGTTTTTCCTGCTTGCAAAAGGAGCGGGAGCGCAGGCTTCCGGCGGCACGCACAGTCCTCACGGGAGTCTGGCCGTACCTTGTCAGAACTGTCACACTGCGAGCGCATGGAAGCCGATCCGCGCTGTTCCTGAATTCGATCACAATCAGACTCGCTATCCGCTTCGCGGCATGCACGCCGCGGTCACCTGTACTCAGTGTCACGTGAAGATGGTTTTCTCCAACGTAGGCCAGCGCTGCCAGGATTGCCATGCTGACGTTCACCGTCGCCAACTGGGCGCAAATTGCGAACAGTGTCACACCGTCCGGGGATGGCAGGTCGCGAATAAAGATATTCAGAATCACAACAATCGCTTCCCGCTGACGGGTGCTCACGCAGCCGTGGACTGCGATGCCTGCCATAAGAATGGCGCCAACAGCCGTTTCCAAACCATGTCGACTGCGTGCTACTCGTGCCACCAGTCCGACTTTACTAAGACCTCCAATCCCAATCACATCACCGCGAAGTTCTCCACATTGTGCGAAACCTGCCACAGTGCGGATAACTGGCTGAACGCCAAGTTCGATCACTCCACCACCGGATTCCTTCTTACCGGTGGCCATTCGGCGCCGCCCCGCGAGTGCATCGACTGCCACGTTAACAACAATTACAACCTAACGAGCGTGGCGTGCTTCTCATGTCATCAGAAGGACTTTGCCTCGGCGACCTCGCCGGTGCCGCACAACGGTTTTCCAACCACCTGCGAGAACTGCCATAACACCGTGCAGTGGTCGGATGCCAAGTTCGATCACTCCATCACCGGATTTACTCTGACGGGCCTGCACACTGTGCCGCCCCGACAGTGCGCGGATTGCCACGTTGGTGGCAATTACAACCTGAGCAGCACCGCTTGCGTCAGCTGCCACCTTAAAGATTTTCAGGGCACAACGAATCCAAACCACGTCAGCGCGAATTTCCCGCAGACTTGCGCCCAGTGCCACGACACCAGCAACTGGATGAACGCGTCCTTTAATCACGACAGCACGGGCTTCCCGCTTACCGGGCAGCACACCGTGCCTCCGCGCGCTTGTACGGATTGTCACGCCAACGGCAACTACACGCTCAATAGCGCGACCTGTGTCAGCTGCCACCTGAAAGATTTCCAGGGCACGACGAATCCGAATCACAAGTCGTTGAATTTCTCAACAACATGCGATACCTGCCATACCACCGCAGGTTGGTCGCCGGCAACTTTCGACCACACCAGTGTCAACTTCCCGCTGACGGGTGCTCATACAGTTCCGCCGCGCGCTTGCACCGATTGCCACACGAACAATAACTACAATCTGACCAGCGTCGCTTGCGTTTCGTGCCATCTCAAGGATTTCCAGGGAACCACGAATCCCAACCACGTGGCGGGTGGATTCGCGCAGACTTGCGACATTTGCCACAACACCGCGGCTTGGCAGCCGGCGACATTCGATCACTCCAAGTCGGGATTCCCGCTCACCGGATCTCATACCGTTCCGCCGCGTCAGTGTACTGATTGCCACGTCAACAGCAACTACAACATCACTGATACCTCGTGCGTCAGTTGTCACCAGACCGATTACAACAACGCGACCACGCCGGTGCCGCACTCTGGATTCCCGACCACCTGTCAGCAGTGCCACGACACGGTTCAGTGGACCGACGGCAAGTTCGATCACTCCACAACTGGCTTCGCTCTGACCGGCTTGCACACTGTGCCGCCGCGCGCTTGTACTGATTGCCACGTCAATAATAATTACAACTTGACGACGACGGCGTGCGTGAGCTGCCACTTAAAGGACTATCAAACCACTACCAATCCCAATCACGTCACGGCGAACTTCCCGCAAACGTGCGATCAGTGTCACAGCACCAGCAACTGGACAAGTGCTACATTCAACCACGCATCCACGGGCTTCCCGCTTACCGGAATGCATATCGTTCCGCCGCGTGCCTGCACCGATTGCCACGTCAATAACAACTACAGCATCAATACCACGGCCTGCGTCAGCTGCCACCTGAAGGACTATCAGGGCACGACGAACCCGAACCACGTGTCGTCGAACTTCCCGCAGACCTGTGACCAGTGTCATGACACAACGAACTGGATGGACGCGACGTTCAATCACAACACCACGGGATTCCCGCTGACTGGACTTCACACGGTTCCGCCGCGCCAGTGCACTGATTGCCACGTTAACAACAATTACAACCTGACCACTACGGCCTGCGTCAGCTGCCACCTCAAGGACTATCAGGGCACGACGAATCCGAATCACGTCTCGTCGAACTTCCCGCAAACCTGCGATCAGTGTCACAGCACCAGCACCTGGCTGAACGCAACGTTTAATCACAACACTACCGGCTTCCCGCTGAGCGGCGCCCACACCGTGCCGCCGCGCGCTTGCACCGATTGCCACGTCAACAACAATTACAACCTGACGACGGCAGCTTGTGTCTCGTGCCACCAGACGGATTACAACAACGCAACCTCGCCGGTGAACCACATCGCCGCAGCGTTCCCGACGACTTGCGAGACCTGCCACGACACAGTGCTGTGGACGGACGCCACTTTCAATCACACGTCCACCGGTTTCCAGTTGACCGGCGCGCACACAGTGCCGCCGCGGCTCTGCACGGATTGCCACGTCAACAATAACTATTCATTGAACAGCACGCTGTGCTACTCGTGCCACCAGAAGGACTACACGGGTACCACCAACCCGGCGCACGCCGCCGCTGGCTTCCCCACTACGTGCGAGGTCTGTCATGACACGACTGTCTGGACAGATTCGACGTTCAACCATAACAACACCGCCTTCCCGCTGACGGGATCTCACACGGTTCCGCCGCGGCAGTGCACCGAATGCCACGTCAACGGCAACTACACGACCTTACCGACGACATGCGTCGGTTGCCATCAGACCGATTACAACAACACGACCGATCCCGGTCACAAGTCTCAACCGCAGTTCTTCCCGACTACGTGCCAGAACTGCCACAACACCACCGCATGGACCGGCGCCACTTTCAATCACACGCAGTACACCCGGTTCCCGGTGAACCATGGCAACGCCAATGGTGTTTGCTCGACGTGCCACACGAACTCCAACGACTATTCGGTGTTCCAGTGCACGGGCTGCCATGGCGGCAATAATGCCAATAATTTCCGCCACCCCAACGTCAATGGCTATGTGTACAACAGCATCAATTGTTACCAATGTCATTCCAGCGGCAACGGCGGATAACCCGCTTAGCCGTTAATCTGGCCAGGAAGTTGCTCTTAGCATGAACAGTTGTAAAGCGCGGCCCTAATCGGCCGCAGCCGGATCAAAGACCCGGTCCCTCACGGGGAATCTTTTCAGGCGGCAGTTGGAGCGCCAGCCAGTGGCAGAGAATGATGGCAGCTCAAAGACATTTTGGGATCGTATTACTTTTGTTGTCTTGTGCTTCAGCACAAAACAGCAGCGCACCCGCAACGGTGCGCAATGTGACCACGTCACACCAGGGATCTGACCTGAGAATCGAAATTACGGTCAGTACACCGGTCACACCTGCGGTAGAGACTGCGGCTAACCCAAACCGCATCCTATTGGACTTCCCTGGCACAATTTGCTTCGACAACACCAGGAACGTCTCCGTTCACGCCAACGGTGTGCGCCAGGTCCGCACCGCGCAGCACAGCACTTCCCCTTACGTCACCCGTGTTGTCCTCGATCTCGATGAGGTCCGGCCATACGTAGTCACCGCTGAGGGGAACCGTATCATCCTCACGGTCGCAGGGGTCGAGAAGACCGCATCTTCGCGTGATGGCGCCCCCGTTGCCGCCACTTCAGGAAATCTGCTTGGAGCTCTCCGCCGTCACCGTGATGCGAACAAACCGGTCATCGAGGATCCGTCTGCCAGTTCGGCACAGTCCATGCCAGCGCCACCTCCAGCGCTGACTGGACCTGCATTCGATCCGACGGCTCAGAGTTCGGCCTCCAAGTATCCTCCTGAGCCACCCCGGGTGGTCCCGCAGACACAACCGACGGCCGCTCCCACTGGAAACTCTTCCAGCCAGAGTTCGCTTGCCCAGACTCAGGTTGCTGTCGCGAAGCCAGCTCCAGTCGCGACTCCGGCTGTAGTGACGCCGGCACCGACAGCATCTATAACGCCTGCGCCGGTCACTCCAAAGGTCGAAACAAAGGCACCGGAAGTTGCGACTGTCGCGCCGGCTCCTGCGCCTGCACCTGCGGTCGTCAAGCCCGCGCCGGTGCCCGTGCAAACTGCACCTGCGGCAGCGCCTGTCCCGGCTCCCGTCGAGACCGCGTCAGCCGTCCAACCGGCTCCTGAACCAACAGATTCTGCAACCGCAGCCGCAGTTCCCGCCGACGCCTCTACGACTCCGGCGGAAGCAGCGCCTGTTTCAACTCTCATCGCGCGCAGCGATGATCCCAGTTTGCGTACGGTCTTCAAGGTGAAGTACGTCGCGGAAGGCATCGCCTATCTTGAAGGCGGACGCGCCCAGGGCTTGAAAGAAGGCATGAAGCTGCTGGTGGAAGACAACAACCTTCCTGCAAAGCAGGGGGACAGCGTAAACCACGCCGACCCACGCGTTGTCGCCGAACTCGAGGTCTCCGCCGTGGCTGACACCTCGTCCGTCACCGACATCCATGCTCCGAAGCGTCCCGTTAAAGTGGGTGATCTCGCCTATTTATCGACCGGTGATGCCGAGGCTCTGGTACAACAGCGAACTCTGAGCGCAACCCGCCAGTATCCCGCGGTCATCTCCTTTACTGAAGGCGATACGCTCGATGAAGAAGCACGCCAGGAAGTTCCGCGGCCACCGCTGCCTTCCGTAAATCGCGGACGCGGACGCTTCGGGTTTGATTCGATCCAAACCTTCAGTCACGGTGCCAACAGCGTCAACAGCTCAGATCTAGGAGTCGTCTTCCGCGGCGATATCACCCGCATCGGAGGCACGTACTGGAATCTCAGTGGCTACTGGCGTGGTCGCCTTACCAAAGAATCGGCCGCCGCGCAGCAGACGCTTCAGGAAACCCTGAACCGCACATATCACTTGAACATGACTTACGACAACCCGAACTCGTCGTTGGTTGCGGGTTTTGGCCGCCTTTATCTCCCGTGGGCACCCAGCCTCGATACCATCGACGGCGGATATTTCGGCACACGTCTGTCCAGAGGTTCTCTGATCGGCATTTTCGGTGGATCAACACCGGATCCATCCTCTTGGGATTACAGTCCTGACCGCGTCATCGGCGGCGCGTTCGTCAATTTTGAAGGCGGCGACTTCAACGCCTTCCATTACAGCGCCACCACAGGCGCCGGCGTCAGCATGGTGAAGTGGGTGATGGATCGCCCGTTCGTCTTTTTGGAAGACTCTCTGTCCTACAAACGGACCTTCGCCATCTACGAGTCGGCACAACTCGACAACCCCAAAGGCAATTCTGTAACTCCGTCTCCGGGCCCCGGCCTGGGACGCAACTTCTTCACCTTTCGGGTGAACCCGGTTCAGCGGGTTGAGCTCGATGCGAACTATAACTACTTCCGGGAAGTTCCCACATTCGATGTAACGCTGGTGGGCACAAGCCTTCTCGATAAGTATTTGTTCCAAGGCTTCAGTGCTGGCGGACGCGTAGAAGTTTTGCGCCAGGTATGGGTCAGCACCACCCTCGGCCGCAGCACAGGCAGCGGAGATGCGAAAGCTTCTCTGAATCAGATGTATGGCTTGACCTTCGGACGTATACCGGTTTTGGGCATTCGTGCCGACGTCCACTATTCCCGTTTCAACAGCTCTTTCGGCGACGGCCACTACGAGTCAGTCACGCTCGCGCGGCAGATAAACGATCATCTGCGCCTCGAGGCCCTTCTCGGACAACAGTCCTTCGCCTCCCCCATCACCACCAACAACCACAGTCGCTTCCTGACCGGGACAATCGAAACCACCCTCGGCACTCACTACTATCTGCAAAGTAATTTCACAACCAATCGTGGTGATCTCGATTACGACCAGATCATGTTCTCGATTGGCTACCGTTTCGACACTAGGAGGAAACGCGAATGACCCCCATCGCTAAACTCTCCACGCTCGCTTTCGGCGCACTTCTGGCAACCGCCTGTTTCGCAGCGGAGTCCGGAGCTCCTGAAGCACGGCACCTCAACGATTTGCTCGAGCGCACCGCGGGACAGACCTCGGTCTTTCTCGACCAATTCTCTGACGTGAAATGCACCGAGCAAGTTCGCCAGGAAAAGCTGGGCAAGGATGATAAAGTAGAATTAAAGGAAGACTCCGCCTACGACTATCTCGTGATTCTCGCCAACAACGGCGGAGAATTGAGTCTTTCGGAATCACGTCTGCCGCTTCACGAAGCCAAGAAGGATCGCAAGAATACGTCCATGCTGATCAGCAATGGATTCGCGACCCTCTTCCTGGTCTTCCATCCGCTCTATGCTGAAGCGTTCAAGTTTAGGTTGGCAGGACAAGAAGTGATTGCAGGTCGCACTTTCGAAAAAATTTCGTTCGAGCACATTCCTGGCATGAAGACGCCGGCAGCACTCGCACTTCGCGGCCGCGAATATCCGCTTGAACTGACCGGCACTGCGTGGATCGATCCGGAGACGGGCTCGATCATCAAGATTCAGGCCAGCATCGCCGATACTTTGCAGGACGTCGGGCTGAAGACCCTCAGCTCCGAAATCGTTTTCGCCCCATTGACGTTTGCCGACTCCAAGCAGGCCTACTGGTTCCCGACTCAGGCCCGCGTCGAAGTCGAAACGCCTCGTCAGCACTGGCGGAACTTGCATCAGTTCACCGCCTACAAAAAATTCTCCGTAAACACGGAAGAGAAGGTTATACAGAAATGAGCGCAACAGCTACAGTACGAGTTGCCGAGCGGCCCGCAACAACAGTTGATTCCGATCGCGGGCATCGCCTCCGCCTGCGCCTGCTTTATGTTCTGGCGATCGTCACCAACCTCGCGATCTTTTTCTATGGCTTTGACTATTACAAGCTCTCGGCCATGGACCGTCCGTTCTCGCCCAAGCACCATATGCTTCGGCCCAGTGGCCCCATCGGTCTTTACCTGGGATTCATGGGCGTAGCTCTGTTTGTCGGAATCTTCCTTTACCCGATCCGCAAGCACTGGGCATGGCTTGGACAGATCGGTAAGACGCGCCACTGGCTCGATATTCATGTCCTCATGGGCCTGACTGCGCCTTTCATCATCGCGTTCCACTCTACGCTGAAATTCAAAGGCATCGCCGGCATGGCGTTCTGGATCATGTTTGCGGTGTCTGCCAGCGGCGTAGTCGGACGTTATCTCTACGCGCAGATACCGCGTCGCGTAACAACCGTCGAACTCTCGATGAAGGAATTGCAGGAATTGCAGGAAAGCCTTTCCCGGCAGCTCGCTTCGCAGAGACTGCTGCCGGAAGCAGCTCTACGCGAGTTGTTGCGCATGCCCAATGCGGCTACAGTAAACCGCCTGCCAATTTTCATTGCGCTTCCGTATATGATAATTCTCGACATCGTGCGCATGTTCGGCGTTGCACGCCTGCGACGTCATGCCGTGAGCACTGGCGAAATCTTCACCACGTTCTTCGGGTTTTTCCGCACAGGGCATCGCGAACTCGAAAAAGCGATCCGCGCCGCCGCCGAAGAAGCTGCTCTTTCCAAGCGCCTGCTCTTCCTCTCGCGCTCACAAAAAGTGTTCCATCTCTGGCACGTGGTTCATAAACCTTTCAGCTACGCTTTCGCCGTTTTGGCGATGCTGCATATTGGGCTGCAGTTCGTTTTGGGTTATTTTTAGTGGATGGATACCCTTCTTACGTACGGTATTGGCGGAGTCATCTGCTTCTTTTTTCTGTTCTTCTATCTCAGAAGTCTGAAGAAGCGGGAGACTCGCGCCCGCGAAGCCGCTGAGAAGGGTAAGCTCTTCTCGGACGGGCCCAAGGCGCAGCACCCTCTCATCAACAACAACTACTGCATCGGATGTGCGACCTGCACGAGCGTCTGCCCGGAAGGTGATGTGCTCGCGATGATCGGCGGCAAGGCCGTCATCGTAAACGGCCACAAATGTATCGGACACGGTCTCTGCGCTGATGCGTGCCCGGTCGGCGCCATCACCATGGTCATGGCCAGCCCCAGCATGGCGGCCGATATGCCTCAACTCACTCCCGAGTTCGAAACCACCATTCGTAATATGTTCATCGTCGGAGAACTCGGTGGTCTGGCTCTTATCAAGAATGCCGTCAATCAAGGCCGGGATTGTGTCGATACCCTCGCCGCCCGCTTCAAAGATCGTCCAGTTGCAGCTGTTCCCGGCGTTTATGACGTTCTCATCATCGGCGCCGGACCTGCCGGAATTAGTGCGTCCTTGCGTGCCATCGAGCACAAACTGAACTACATCACGCTCGAACGTGATGAAGTTGGTGGCACCGTCGCCAAGTATCCTCGCCAGAAACTCGTCATGACGAGCCCGGTCGAGTTTCCAATGTACGGAAAGTTCAAGAAGATGCAGCTCTCGAAAGAGAACTTGCTCGCCTTCTGGGACATGGTGCTGAACCGCTCCGATTTCAACGTCTCCACCGGTGAAAAAGTAGAGGACATCCAGAAAGGCGAAGACGGGATTTTCAACGTCATCACGGCAACCAATCAGCACCGTACCCGTGCTGTCATTCTCGCCCTCGGCCGCGCCGGTGAACCTCGTAAGTTGGGAGTGAAGGGAGAAGAGCTACCCAAAGTGATGTACCGCCTTATCGAAGCCGACCACTACATCAACAAAAAGATTTTGGTCATCGGCGGCGGCGACAGCGCTGTTGAAGCAGCCATGGGCCTCGCCAATCAGAAAGGCAACCAGGTAACGCTTTCCTACCGCAGCGCGCAATTTAGCCGCATCAAAGAGCGCAACGCCAAGCGTATTGAAGACTGCATCAAGTCGGGAAAGGTGAAGGTTCTTTTCAATTCCAATCCGGTCGAGTTCAAACCAGAGACAGTTATTCTTGATGTCGCTGGAAAGACACAAGAGTTACCCAACGATTTTGTCTGGATTTTCGCAGGTGGTACCCCTCCCATCGCATTCCTGAAAAAGGTCGGCATTGGCGTCGGATCCAAGGACGTCACGCTCGAAGCCAGCAAGGCTGCGAAGCAAGCGGATGCCGAGCGCAAACAACTGGCCCAGACCGCAACTGCTCCTGCCCGCTGACTCGCTCATTACTGCGGGTGCCCCATGTCTCGCCGGTGTTGCGAGACGTGGAAGCCCCTCGACGCACTGTCACTTCCTATTCAATCGTTGTAACCTTCGTCGCCCGCTCGAACTTGCCTGCTTCCCGACCAGCCAGAGCTGCTAGCGCAATCGTCACCATCTGTAGTGGCAATATCTCCAGGATCGGACGAATGTCGCTTCCATACTCCGCTAACCGGAAGCTTCTCAACCCGGAATCCTCCCCGATGAGTTCAGCATCGCCTCCGCTTTCCCGTATGTCGCTGCACAATCGCTGATTTAACGCGCGGGTCTTGTCGTCACCAGAGAAGACGGCCACAAAGATCTTCCTGCTCAGCATCTCAAACGGTCCATGGCGAAATGCCGCGCTGCTCATACCTTCTGCATGGAAATGCGCTGATTCCTTGGCGATCAACGCCCCTGCTCCAACGGCAGCCAGCGATGCTCCCCTCCCCACAACAAACAAATCGCTGATTCCCTGCATCCTCGACGCAAGTTCCTCAACATGACTTCTCCAATTCGACAGATAAGTGGAGCCCAGCGAGACTGAGTTCTCAAGTTCGCGACGGCTCTGCTCCGCAGAACCTCCACACAGAGCATCCCCCAACCACTTCAGCATCATTAGGGTCGTGACATAGGTCTTGCACGAAACCGAGTACTCACTGCCCGCCCGCGTCACCAGAGCGACCTGCGATTGGTTGGCCAGCGTGCTGTCAGAATTGTTAGTCACCGCAATTACTGGCGACGCATGCCGATTCAATTCCAGCAACCGAACCGTCTCGGCACTCTGCCCCGACTGCGAAACAGCAATCAATAACGATTTCGAATCCAAAAGCCGTGTTTGGTATTGCACCAGTTCAGACGTCTCCACCATCATGGAACCGAAGCCCGAACTGATCAGTTGCAGGTGAAGAGGATGAAGCGCATGGAATGACGATCCCATGCCGGTCAACACAACCCGCTGGATGTCTCCGTGACCCAGACTGTCTACCAACTGCATCAATCGCGACGGTCGATCGAGGCCGGCAAGCGTATCCCGCAGCGCAGAAGCCTGATCCAGAATGTCCTGCAAATACCGTCCTTCGATGACCTCTAGGCCCACGCCATCTCCTTTGAGCCACGCTGAGTTCTGAAGCACGCCGTTCTTGAGGGTACCACTCGCAGTACACGAATCCGACTCTCTCTGCGTCCTCTGCGATTCCTCAGCGTTCTCTGCGGTTTTAGGTTTTCGTCTGCACCATCGAAAATATCGATATGGATCATAGAAAAAATCGCTGCTCGAATTCATGCATCCTGGTTGACCGCCTTCCATTTCGACAATATCCTAACTACGAAATGTCGTCTCATCTCCACCGCCGCCATCATCATCACGCGCACAGCGCGTTGGCGGGGGTGCACCTGAGATAATTCAGCACTCATAGCAAGTTCAGCCCGCTGACGCCAAACGCTCAGCGGGCTTTTTGTTTCCCGGAGAAAAATGACATGGATTCCGAACTCGATTTCAACAAACTCGGCGGCCTGATTCCCGCCGTGGTCCAAAACGCCTCCGACAGCGAAGTACTCATGGTCGGATTCATGAATCAGGAAGCCCTCGAAAAGACGCTCTCCGGTGGCTACGTCACCTTTTACAGCCGCACTCGCCAGAAACTGTGGACCAAGGGCGAGACCTCTGGCAACCGCCTGCGCATCGTCTCCGCTAGTACTGACTGCGACCGCGACACATTACTAGTGCGCGTCGAAGTCGAAGGCGAGGGATTAGTCTGCCACCGCGGTACGCGTTCCTGCTTCACGGAAGATCTGTCCTGGAGCGCACCACAGCCGAATGCGACAAAGGAGACTGTATGAAGCTCCGCATCGGTATCCCTAAAGGCAGCCTGCAGGAGGCCACGCTACAACTCTTCGCGAAGGCCGGCCTCCCCGCATACACCAATGGCCGCTCTTACTTCGCCACTACCGCCGATCCTGAAATCGACTGCCTGCTCATCCGCGCCCAGGAAATGGCGCGCTACGTCGAACACGGCGCCATCGATGCCGGACTCACCGGCCTCGACTGGATTGTCGAAAGCGGACTCGAAGTCGCTACTGTCAGTGACCTGATCTATGCCAAGCGCAGCCGCGGCAAGGTCCGATGGGTCCTCGCCGTTCCCGACGATTCCCCTTTCCAGCGCGCAGAAGACCTTTCCAACAAAATCATCGCCACCGAACTCGTCAACGTCACCCGCAACTACTTCGCCCGCAGAAACGTGAACGTCAAGGTTGAGTTCTCTTGGGGCGCCACAGAAGTAAAAACTCCGATGCTTGCCGATGCCATCGTAGAAGTGACCGAGACTGGCAGTTCCCTCCGCGCCAATCGCCTCCGTATCATCGAAACCGTTCTCGAGTCGAACACCCAACTAATCGCCAACAAATGCTCGTACGCCGACCAAGCCAAGCGCAAGAAAATCGACAACCTCGCTCTCATGCTCCAGGGGGCGATGGAGGCCCAGGAGCGTGTCGGCCTGATGCTCAATGTCCGGAAAGAAAATCTCGCCGCGGTGCTCGGAGTGCTTCCCGCGCTTCAAAAGCCCACCATTTCTCACCTGAGCGACGAGGACTGGCTGGCGGTAAACACCGTGATCGATGAATCCGCTGCCTGGGACGTCATCCCGCGCCTCAAGGAAGCTCACGCCACCGGTATCGTCGAGTACCCGCTCAACAAGGTGGTGCTCTGATGCGGATCCTCTCCGGCCCGAGCGCTGCCCGGATGGTCCAGCGCCTGGCTTCCCGGGCTACGAACCTGTCTTCGCTCGAACCTCAGGTTCGCGCCGTCATCGCCAGCGTCCGCCGCGGCGGAGACTCTGCTCTCCGCCGATACGCGGTGCGCTGGGATGGCTTGTCCAAAGACCAGCCTCTCGCCGTCTCCAAGGTGGAGATAACCAGCGCATGGGAATCCGCTCCGCGCGACGTTCGCAAATCGCTGACGCAAGCCGCAACGAATATTCGCCGCTTCTGCCAACAGCAAAAACCGCGCTCCTGGACGCGATCTCGTGGCGGCATTTCTCTCGGCCAATTGGCACTGCCGCTGGGGTCCGCCGGATGCTACGTGCCGGGCGGCCGTTATCCGTTGGTCTCGACCCTGCTGATGACTGTCATCCCAGCCCAGATCGCGGGAGTACAAAACATCCGGGTCGTATCGCCCAAGCCTTCAGCCGAAGTCCTCGCCGCCGCCGCCATGTTGGGAATACGTCAGTTCTACCGCGTAGGCGGCGCGCAGGCGATCGCTGCCCTCGCATACGGCACAAAGACCATCCCGCGGGTCGATAAAATTGTCGGCCCCGGAAACGCATACGTCACGACAGCCAAGAAGCTTGTCTCCTTCGATTGCGCCATCGACTTCCTCGCGGGCCCGACTGAAGCTCTTGTACTGAGCGAATCGGGCGACCCCGGCTTCATCGCGGCCGATCTCGTCTCGCAGGCCGAGCACGATCCAGATGCCTTATCCGTTTTCATCACCACATCCCCGAAGCTTGCCGATGCCGTAGCCGGTAACCTCGACGGCCTTTCCAGAGAAAACGCGATCGCGAGAAAATCTCTGCAACGGCAAGGTGCTGTATTCCTAGCTTCCTCCCGCGAGCAGGCTCGCGAATGGGCCAATCTCCTCGCGCCCGAGCACATCACCATCGACCCGGATGATCTACCTTTCATCCGCAACGCTGGATCCATTTTCGTCGGAAACTATTCTCCCCAAGCCGCCGGAGACTATGCTTCGGGCCCCAATCATGTCCTGCCCACCGCTGGACAAGCTCGCTTTCGTGGCGGCCTTAGTGTCCTGGATTTCATGAAAATTATCACCGTCCAGAAACTCTCACGCGCTGGCTTGCAGAAAATAGGTCCAACCGTGGAACGCCTCGCTCAACTCGAAGGTCTCCAGGCACACGCTAACTCCGTGCGTATAAGGGGCACCGCCATTGCTTAGCCCACGACGAGCTGTCGGCAACGTCCCCGCGTATCATCCTCCGCTGGCCGGACGTGACGGCCTCCGTCTCGACTTCAACGAGAACATCGTCGGATGCTCGCCGCGCGTTCTCGAACGCCTGCGCTCGTTAAGCTACGAAGACCTCGCCCGCTATCCCGAACGCGAACCGGTTGAAGTCAAAGTGGCAGAGTTCCTGGGCGTACCGAACCAAGATCTCCTGCTGACCAATGGCGTCGATGAAGCAATCCACTTGTTATGCCAAACCTACCTCGACCCCGGTGACGAAGCCCTGATCATAGTTCCCACCTACTCGATGTATCGCATCTACATGGCGTCAGCGGGAGCTCAAGTCATCGCAGTCCCCGCGGATTCGGATTTTCGCCTTCCCGTAAACGTCATTCGCAATAGCATCACACCGCGCACCCGGATGATCGCCATCGCCAACCCGAATAATCCAACCGGAACCTTCACCGCCCCAGACCAACTCCTCGAAATCGCCCGTTCCGCACCCAATGCAGCCATTCTCATCGACGAAGCCTATTTTGAATTCTGCGGACAAACGATTCTGCCTCGCCAAAATGACGCTCCCAATGTTTTCGTCACACGCACATTCTCGAAAGTCTACGGACTTGCCGGCCTCCGCGCCGGAGTCCTCGTCGGCTCTCCGGATCAAATGCCGTCGCTCCGCCGCGTCTGCTCGCCCTACAACGTCAACGCCGCAGCTCTCGCTTGTATTCCCGACGCAATCGCCGACCGCAACTACATCGAGGGCTACGTAACGGAAACGATCCAGTCGCGGAGCCGCCTGGAATCTTCGCTGCAAGCCCGAGGCATTCGCTACTGGCCGAGCCAGGCCAACTTCGTGCTCGCCCAAATGGCCTCATCGAAATCAGCTGCCCAGGCATTTGTCGAACAAATGCGCCGCCGCGGCATCCTGGTTCGCGATCGTTCAGCAGACCACGGCTGTGAAGGCTGCGTACGCTTTACCGTCGGTCCTGAGGAGCACACGAATCGATTACTAACCGCTCTAGATGCAGTCCTCGACGAACTTTCGATTTCCCAGGGAGCTACTCGCTCATGAGAAAAGGCACCATCATCCGCAATAGCAAAGAGACTCAAATTCGGGCCTCTCTCACTATCGAAGGCCGCGGCCATTACGAGGTCTCCACCGGCATCCGCTTCTTCGACCACATGCTCGAACTCTTCGCGCACCACGGCGGATTCGACCTGAAGCTGAAAGCGAACGGCGACCTCGACGTCGACCAGCATCACACCGTCGAAGATGTTGGCATCGTGCTCGGACAAGTCTTCGACAAAGCCCTCGGCACCAAGCGCGGCATCCTTCGCGCCGGATACTTCCTGATGCCCATGGACGAAACGATGGGCATGGCTGCCGTCGATTTCTGCGGACGCACCGCTTCGGTCGTCGACACAAAGGTAAAAGTCCGCTTGGTCGGCGATCTCCAATCCGAACTGGTCGATGATTTCTTCGAAGGTTTCGCCCGTGGCGCCCGCGCCAATGTACACGCCCGCGTCCTCTATGGGCGCTCCAATCACCACAAGATCGAAGCTCTATTCAAGGCCTTCGCCCGCGCTATCCGTGCCGCCTGCTGGCGCGACCCGCAGATGGTTCGCCTCCTTCCCAGCACCAAAGGAGTTCTCTGATGATCGTCATTGTCGACTATGGTGCCGGCAACCTCGTCTCCGTCAAAAAAGCCCTCGACTGGCTGGGTCAGCAGAGCGTAATCACCTCAGACCCCGCGCTGGTCAGGCAATCCACGAAGATCGTGCTACCCGGAGTAGGAAACTTCGCTTCCACCGCGGCACTTGTAACCTCAGGATTGCAGGATGCGATTCGTGATTCGATCGGCCGGAATATCCCTCTCCTCGGTATCTGCGTAGGCATGCAATGGATGTTCGCCGGCAGCACGGAATCGCCCGCCACGCCCGGCCTGAACCTGTTTCCCGGGAAATGCGTCCGATTCCCGGCCAGCGTAAAATCTCCTCACGTTGGCTGGAACCGGATCGAGATTTCATCGACCTCTCGCCTTTTCCGCGGATTGTCCACTACTCCCTATGTTTATTTCACACACTCTTATCACGCGCCGGTGAATGACTCCACCGTCGCTTGTTGCGAATACGGAGGCAAATTCTCCGCTGCCGTCGAGCGCGATCTTCTCTTCGGCGTGCAATTTCATCCCGAAAAATCCGGAGAAACCGGACTACGGCTACTCGCGAATTTCTGTGCTATCTGACATGCTGACAAAACGCATTATCGCTTGCCTCGATGTCGACGACGGACGCGTCGTGAAGGGCGTTCAATTCGTCGACCTGCGCGACGCCGGTGACCCCGCCGAGTTGGCCAAGCGTCACTCCGAATCCGGCGCGGACGAGATCGTTCTCCTCGATATCTCCGCCGCCCATCAGCGTCGCGCCACCCTTCTCGACACCGTTCGCCGCACCGCAAAACAACTCTTCATTCCATTCACTGTAGGCGGAGGCATTCGCACTTTGAAAGACGCCGCCGCCGTCTTTTCCTCCGGCGCCGACAAGATCAGCATCAATTCCGCCGCCCTCGCCACACCCACTTTGATCACAGAAATCGCCCAGCGCTTCGGATCGCAAGCCGTCGTCGTCGCCATCGATGCCAAGCGCCACCTCGATTCCTGGCAGGCGTTCACTTACGGCGGCCGCAACTCCTCCGGGCGCGATGCCTTGGAATGGGCTCTGGAAGCCGAATCCCGAGGCGCCGGAGAAATTCTTCTCACCTCCATGGACCGCGACGGCACCGCTTCCGGCTTCGACTGCGATCTGACCCGCACCATCGCCGACCGCCTGAACATTCCCGTCATCGCCTCAGGAGGAGCAGGGGGTGCCCGTCATTTTTCCGAGGTCTTTCGCGAAGGACACGCCGACGCCGCTCTCGCCGCTTCTATCTTTCACTACGGACTGAGTTCCCTCGCCGATCTCAAGCGCGAACTCGCAGACGAAGGCATCCCCGTGAGGTGGCCATGCTGATCCCTTCAATCGATTTGATGGAAGGCAAAGTCGTCCAGTTGGTTCAAGGCAACCGCAAAGCCCTCGAATTTGACGATCTTCAGCACTGGATTGATCGGTTCGCGACGTATCCGCTCGTACAAGTCATCGATCTCGACGCCGCCATGGGCCGCGGCAACAATCACGAAATGGTTCGGCAGATCGCGCGTCAAATTCCTTGCCAGATCGGAGGTGGAATCCGCTCGATCAACTCTGCGCGCTCCACCTTGGAACTGGGAGCACAACGCGTAATCCTCGGTTCTTCTCTAATCTCGGAAGGAGCGATCAACACGACCTTTGCCGAGGACATCTCCACCCAGATCGGCCCTGACAAATTAGTCTTCGCCGTCGATTCCCGCGGCGGCTACGTCTCGATCAAAGGCTGGAAGGAAGCCACACACATCAAAGCTGCCGACTTGATCCGCGCGCTCGAGCCTTTTTGCAACGCATTCCTCTACACCAATATTGATACGGAAGGCTTGCTGAAAGGAATTCCAATCGATGTTATTCGCGATCTGCGCCAGACAACGTCCCGCCGACTCATCGCCGCCGGTGGCATTCGCAGTCAGCAAGAGGTCGATGCGCTCGACGCTATCGGCGTCGACGCCGTAGTCGGAATGGCCATTTACACCAATCTCATGACGGCCTGATCGATCGTTTGGATTTCAGCTCGGCCCGACATTTCTTCCCGCAACTATCTCACCGTCGGAAAGCATCGTATTCCCGTTTCCATGCCATCCTGCCGACCAATCCTCCTCGCTTTCCTGCTCCTAAGCCTGTTCCTCTCGGCACCCAACATCCATGCATACTCCGTTCTAACCCATGAAGAATTAATCGATCTCGCATGGAACGATTCGATACGTCCTCTTCTCCTGACCAAGTTTCCAGGTGCCACTGACCATGAACTCGTCGTTGCACACTCGTATGCCTACGGCGGGTGCGCTGTCCAGGACATGGGGTACTATCCCTTCGGCAAACGATTCTTCAGCAACCTCACCCACTACGTTCGCTCTGGAGATTTTGTTGTCTGGATGCTGCAGAATGCGCGCACACTCAATGAATATGCATTCGCGATCGGCGCCCTGTCGCACTATCTCGGCGACTCGGTCGGGCACTCACAAGCCATCAATCCCGCCACCGCCATCGCATTTCCCAAGCTCGAGCGCAAGTACGGACCCTCCGTCACCTACGGCGAGAATCCGCACGGTCACATTCGAACCGAATTCGCCTTCGACGTGCAGGAGATGGCCAATCTCGAATTTGCGCCGCCTGCTTACTTGCGCGCCGTAGGATTCCGCGTGCCTCGCAAATTCCTCGAGAGGGCTTTCGTTCACACCTACGGTTTCGATGTTCGCTCAATCCTCGGTCGTGATCGTACTGCGCTTCACAGCTATCGCACGGCGGTCCGCAGCTTCATTCCAATCTTCGCCGAGGCTGAACTTGTTCTTCACCGTCATAAATTCCCACCTCCGCCCGACGATGAAGACTACCGCCTCTTCACCCAACGCGTTTCCCACACTAACTACGATCGCAGATGGAAGCACACCTACAAGGGACCGGGTGTGAAAGCGCACCTTCTCGCCATCGTCGTGTTCTTAGTTCCGAAAATCGGCGCCGCCTCCAACCTGGCAATCAAAATTCCCACTGCCGAAACACAGCAACTCTATTTTCACAGCCTTAACCATACTGTTGATCGCTTCAGCGAACTACTTCACACCCTCAACCAAGGTGCGGATCCGACATTCTCCCTGGCCAACCTTGACCTCGACACAGGACACCACGACGGCCCGGGAGACTATCCCCTCGCCGACAATACATATGCCGAACTGGTCTCGCGCCTTACGTCTCAGCCAAGGCAAGCGATACCCACCGATCTCAAGAAGCACATCCTCGAATACTACGGTGATTCTTCTCGAACGGATGAGCCCTCCGACGCCCTGGAACGCCTCGCGCTGATTCAGAATATGCGGACCACCGACAAGTAGCGCGTCGAAGTCCCACAGAAGGAAATTGCCGGTCGCTTTAAACCGGTGGAGAAATTCAGCGTGTTGAGAGGAGATATTTCCTGGGGACTCTCAGTCGGCATAGAGATTCGTCACAATCAAGGCGGCAGGATCGCATCCGTATCGCTCCCGGAGCGGCGGGATCGCACGAAATGATCCGGGCCGGCTATCGGGTGGTCTTTGGACCCTTCAAAATTCGCAAGATCGCAGCGATTGTATTCCAGTTCCGAGTCGTCGCCGGTGCGCCGTACAGTTTGTCGATCTGGCCCAGATAGCCGATCGTCTTCATGTGCCGTCGATACATCCCAAACACGAACTGACCTTGCAAAGCCATCACCCGCACCAGCCACTCCGTCTCTGAGGGAAACGCGACCGGAAGCGATGCTCGAACTACGCCCGCTTTCGAGAGAATGCTCACGAACCGAACAGTATCCGGTGGACACTGCTCAGATCCAAATGGATCCTCCATCCCCAGGCGTAGGATGTCGCGCCCTTCGCACATCACCACGTGCGCTTCAAACGGTAACTTACGCTGCAATACAGCCCTGAATTTTGCTTTTGAACCGGGTTTGCGAACAACAAAAGTGCCCGCGGCCCCGATATTCACGACATCGTAATCGCTGAGTTGTTGTGCGAGGACGCTGGGCCGAAAGGTTCGGTGCCCTCCCACATTGACGCCCCGAAGAAAAACCACCAGAGCCATCCCCTAATTATGAAGAAAAACCTTAATCAGCGCTACGGCACCTGCTAAGCAGCATTCGGATACGCAATCGCGCCCAGCAGCGCATCCTCCGCCTGGCGTGCCTGCACGCCCTCATTTGACGCTGATTTTCGGCGAGGCACTCGCAAAACTTACAGAGCACCTGGGGTTAGCTCCGCGCAAGTCTTGAGCAGCGTCGGGACTCCCGTACTTATTGTGCATGCAAGGACTGCGAAAGACTCAAGAGGTTCTGCGGCGCGACACGAATGGAACCTCCGCGCGGGCTGTCGATGTCTGCAATCAAGAAAAAAGCGATCGATACAGCAACAGGCACGATCAGAAACGTTCGCCAGTCCTTCCTGTGTGCGCCGTAGCCGATCAGGAGATTGCAGCAAAAGGCAATCAGCGACATCAGCGCCCATGCTGCAATTGGGATTCGGTTCCACCATGCCGCTTGCGTGTAGCCCTGTGAGTTGAGCACGTCGTTCATTCCTGATACTGCGAGGGCAACCACGGCCGTTGGTTGCGCGGCCGCTCCAGGCCGGACCGCGGACCACAGGTCGTTTTGCAGTTCGGCGGTATCTGCATTGATCTTGGCCAAACGATCGTGGTCCCCGGTCGCATAGAATAGTATCCGTTGATCTAAGTACTTCTTAAGTAGCGCCCGGACTTTATCGGCGTCACCGACTGGCAACAGATCGGCACGCACGTATTCAGTGCCAATAGCATTGGCTTCGGCCTCTTCGTAATTCTTGCGCTGATCGTAGCGGCTTACCGCCATCGAGAAACTGAAACCGATTAGAAGACCCAACAGGGTCAAGTTCGCACCGAGCACGACACTGAAATCGTTTCGGTCCCCCTCCTGTAAGGGAATGACCCATCTGCGAATAGCGTCTCCAATCGCGGCCGCTATTGTGAGGACCACGAGGGACAGCGCGAGCACAAGAAGAGGGGCATTCATAAGGTTCATAGGCAGTTAACCGCCACTCCTTCCGGCAAACCTGAGGAACGTTCCGCAACTCAACCAGCAGCACGCTGTTATATCCGCGACGGAGTTGGTGATGTGTCGCGAATAGAAGCCTGAGCTTGTTCATAACGGTGTCCAAGTACTCAGAACTGTTCGCTACTGGAACTGCCGATGAGCGGCGATGATTCCGAAAAGGGATTAACAGACCCGACAGATGTTGCCCCAGAGATTTTCGAGCTGCGGGGCCTTCGGGTGAACTGTCAGTCATGCCAGTGAGAAGCCGAACGATCCTCACCTACGCTGAGCCGACGGCGACAAAAGGTGAGTCGTCGCTTCCGGACCCTGAACTCCTGGATCGTGATTAGCGAAAAATCTCGATCTCTGTCAAAACCCCGCCCTGGAATTTTGACGAATCCCTTATTCTTCATCTCACGGTTTGATGACTTGGCGACGGCCGTCTTTGTTGGTTAGGGTAAGCGAGGTCTCTCCGCCCTCGGAACTTAGCACCATGTAGGTGGGATCAATTCCTCCGCCCAGGTCAAGCCCCGACCCCTGCTGCGTTGTCGCAATCTTCACGGAAGGGCGACCATCGGGGCGAATCAACCGAAGTACGACTGCTTCGGGGAAGATCCGGTCGCCGTGCTCAGTGAGCGAACCATCCGCCCGACGCGCCGGACCCTCGGGAATGATGGAGATGGACGCTCGCACTTTCCCTTGGGCATCGGCTATCTCAAGCCCTCGTGCGCGAACGATTTGGTCAGCGCCGCTTGCTTGTGCAGGCGCAGTCTGGCGGAACCGGACGAATATCAGCATTCCAAGATTCACCAAGGTGAGCCCTGCCACTGCATAAATGTTTTCATAGTGCCTGTCCTCCGATTTCGCCTTACGTCGGGAGTTTCGCGACGGCCCAGTATCGCTTTTCGATTGTAGGACGGATGGTTCCGCGGAAGGAGAGCATGGTTGGCGGTAAATCACAATTTCATTCAAGTCAGGCTCAGGAAAATGTGAGAACAAACGCCTTGGTGTCATCACCAGATTCAGTAGGTCCGGGTTGGTGGTGCTGGCGCACTGTTGCAAAGCGCAAACACCCTTTGCCAGACACCTCTCGGAGTCTCTAGCCGCGTGGATCGCACTTAGCAAAAACAACTCCGATAACAGAATTTAGTTCTCCCTGTGTATTCGAACTTCTTGTCGCATTCTGGCAGAACTGCTAGTTCCGCCAAGTTCGTGATCAAAATAAGGTTTAGGAACCGTTATTCGCGCCAACAGCCCTGCGGACATACAGATAAGGGGTAGAGGAGTGACTATGTCGTCAGAGCTTGAGGACGTTATCGAAGTCACCGCAGCGGTGTTGGTGGTCGTTGCTGCCGTATGCGCGGTGTCCGCTAAGTTTGGCGAGCAGCCCGAGTAATAAACAGAATTGTGGAATCGAATCTGATTGGAAGATCTGCTTGCGAAAAACGAATTGGCACAAGAAGAGCGTAACCTCAAGAGAGCAGGCCAGGTCGGCGAAGATTTGCGAGCCCATGGCAACCGAGATTCACACGGGGCCAAGAGCAGCGCACGAGATAATGAATCGCGAACTCAAATCTAGTTCACTCGCTTCAGAGCCCGTCAAAAACGTATTAGCGACGGGAGCGCACGCAAAGCCTGCGCTCAGGGATATGCCAGCGCTGCGACGTATTCTGCACCTGATCTGGGAAGTAGTATGGCCCTACGAGATTGTCTGGAACTCCAAACAGCACGAGCAGCAGCGGGTATTGGATGGAGAAAGCTGGCGTAGCGAAAAACTAGGAATCAGGTGAAGATGGGCGTGCGCCACCACTCTAATTGGTTGAGTTCACCACGGCGGATGCCCAAACTCGCTCGGTGCCCGCGTAACGGTCACCGCTCCTTAAGACTTCATAAGTCAAACTTCGACCCCAGATCTGTTACCGAATGATCGGCAGCACCAACGCCGACGGATGCTGCTCATCGTGAAGAATCGTGTTCGTAGCGGAAACGAACCTGCGCCCAGAACTGATTTCGTCACCTGTATTCAGATTGCGATCAAATCGCGGGAAATTGCTGCTGGAGATCTCAAGGCGTAGCGTGTGTCCGCGAAGGAACACATTGCTGGTGGCCCAGAGATCAAGTGTGATTTGGTATACCTGACCTGGATTCATCAGCGATGAATGCTCCCGCGAGTCCCGGTAACGCATGCGCAAGATGCCTTCCGCTACATTCATCGCGAAACCATCCGGTGCAACGTCGACGAGTTTGCCGGTGAAATCCGTATCCACGGCTGTCGACTTCACGAACAGAATCGCCTTTACTGGACCGGTTACATTCAAGTCTTGCTGTAGTGGTCCGATGGAATAGATCACCACATCGTCGCGGCTTTCTACGGAGCGTTGATCGCGAGGACCGGGCTCAATGAGTTCCTGGGCACAGCAGAGAGGCCCTCCGACACTGGGAGCAGGATTTCCGGGATCATATAGATAAGAGTCTGGCGGCTCTGCCTTGGGTGCGGAGATCGAAAGCCAGCCATTGCCGCGCAGAGAATTGGCCTTTCCCCGAGAGTGTAGAAAATATTTGACATATTGCGATTCCGGCGGAGGCCAATCGTCCTCCTGACGATATTCATTGACGCCCATTACGAAAAGCTTCACGGGCCTGTCGGTGGCGAACTGATTGTGCGTGCCTTTGAACAGATTGTCGTACCAATCCAGTATCACATCGACGTATGGATTCTCCAACGCATGCGCACCGAAATCCACGTCGCCAATCCTCCGCCCGAAGCCAGCATGCCCGCCAATCTGCATTAGCAGATGCTGCTGGTTACGGGCAGACTCGTTTGCTCCATGCGCCTTTACGCCCATGTAATTCTTCAGCGTACCGTCGCTGAAGATGTCATACCATGCGCCCACGTTAAGGATCGGCACGGTGATATTGGCAAAATGTTCTTCGATCGACCACTGCTTCCAGTAATCGTCATAGTCGGGATGTGCTAACCAATCAAAGTAATAGGGTGCAATAGATGCGGTGAGCTGAGCGTCTGCCGGCAATTGCCCGAAATTGAATACGGGATAACTGACCAGAGGAAGCGTGGGCGCGCCTACCCGCGCATCCGTGTTCCTATCAATTAGGCGATCAAGTGTGTTGCGTGCCAGTTGCGTGGTCCAATTCTGATCAAACCATTGCTCAAAGGCTCCACCCTGGTACGTCCAGTTATCGTGATAATTGCTGGCCGTGACGTCCGGTGCGATTCCCGCAAGATGCGGAGGTGCGCCAATCGCGGCGAGCATCTGCGTGGCTCCTACATAAGACCCGCCCATCATCCCCACTTTGCCGTTTGAATAAGGTAAAGAAGCCGCCCACTCCACTGCATCGTAGCCATCCGCTTGCTCGTGCTTGAACGGATACCATTCCCCCTCGGACGTATAGCGCCCTCGAACATCTTGAATGATGAAGACGTATCCACGCGCCACGATCTTGTACGCCGGCGAGACTGCCCAGTCCACGCTCTTGTCATACGGCGTGCGCATCAGAATGACGGGAAATTTGTCTGATGACTTGGGGCGATAGATATCGGCACGAAGAGTGACCCCGTCGCGGGTCTTCATAGCGACACCATGGTGGATCAGCATGTCGGCGGATAGCGCAATCGGCGCGCCTTGTGAATGAAGTAATGGTACCGAAAGCGCCAAAAACAAAGACACATCGAGGAACCAGATCAACCGAGATAATGCATGGCCGACTCTCATCCCGGCATTCTCCTGTGGGCTTTGGTTTCTGCAGAGCGCGTCATCACACGCGCAAAACCGCTATATAAAACCGGCGCGGCAAGTGATGCCGCAATGATAGCGTACCGTTCCGATTTGTATAAGAACCCGCAGAGAAATCTCGCGGCAGTATCAGTCAGACAAAGAATGGCTCTTGGTGTGACGCCTCTCGACTCCTGCCGAATGGAACCCGGAAAAAACCGCGTTTAGGGGATGGGGATGCGGCATAGTGCTGCGCACTCTGTTTGCAGCCAAGTAGCTTACTGTTTGAATAGTTGACCCGGTGCTGATCGCTGTCTGTGTATCGCCGTAATAAATTACATTCAGCGTATCTGTGCCCACCGGGTGGGCGGCGTACGAAACCCCGGTTCAGTCGATTCTGAAAACGATCGAACCGCGATTTGGACTGGCACCGCTGAATTCGTTGGATACACAGGCGTCATCCTTGAAGAGGAGCTCGAAGCTGGAGCAGTAGGGCTGAAGTAACTGTGCGGCAGCTAACCGTGGACGCCTTTGCCGCCCGCGATTTTTCTTTGCGAAAATTGCTTCGTCCCGCCGTCTTCTTCCCCTTACCATGCTTAACCTGCAGATCATGAGCGCACCTCCACAGGTTCGTTATCGATCAAATCGCGATAGCCGTCACCTTTGTCGAGTGCTGCCATCATTCCCACATAGCCGCCCAGCCTCGCGTCGAACCCAAAAGCGATTGCCTTCTGGTTCTCTGAGACAATCACCACCCTGGCCTCGACTTCGCGGCCCTTGTAGGTAATCGTGACGTGTTGACCTTCGCGCAGTGTCATTTTGCCGTTCTTCCTCTTCATCGCAACTCGCTCTTTGGCGGTAACTGACACCAAGTCGTTCAATTCGCACGCGGGTTTTAATAATTGCGAGGGCCCTTCTCGTCTGCGATGCGTTTGCAGAGGTCGTTCATTTCTTCTCGCTCTGCTGGGGTCATTCCGTAACTTTCCCGGCGCATGTAAACCTCATAAACTTCCCCACTCTAACGGTAAAGTTTTGACAGGCAGGCGAATGTAAATACAATGTGAATACTTGGTAAAAAAATCCAATTACACGCAGATAGCGGCCCACGTCACGGTTTTTGTGGAAGTGTGTGGATCACCCAGCGTCAGCAGTGACTCGATCTCGGCCAGAAGCGGTTCCCGTGCACTCTTCGGCTCTGGGCTCCCGTGCAGGAGAAGCTCAAGCGCCACGCGGACAGCAGAACAACCTTTAACATCTGTGGCGTTGTGGTTACGGATGAAATGACGACGACAACTGAAAAAGTCGCGGCGGTGGCGTGTCAGACTAATCGAGTCTAAACAGAGCGCAAGTGAAGGTAACGCTACTCAGCAGTAACCCAGTTTTACGATCTGCCCAGCTAAGAGCGACTGCGTCAGGAACACCACAAATCGGTTTTCGGAGCAGAACCGTTACCTTTGACCCGCCTTCTCTCAGACGCGGGATCATTTCTGAAGAGCGGCGATGGCAAAGCCAGAAGTATTCGATTCGGTTGGATTGGACAACCATAGCGTCGAGCCACCTTTCGAGGCGAAAAAGGCAGAGCTTGCTCCTGTGACTTCTACCAGTGGTTGTTCCGGTCATTTACCACTAGCGTCTTTCTTCGCTGGAAAACTCGGTCGGTTGTTTAAGTCTTTGAAGAAGAGCACGGTGACCTCTCATGCAGGATCAAGAATGGCGTGATTTGTGCTGGGAAGCGATGCACGAGAAGAACGTCAATAAACTGTTGATGATTTTTCTCGAACTGGATCGTGCGACAGAAGGCAAACCGCTGGAAGTATTTTCCGAGACCGTCCGAGAGTACAGACAAATCGGACAGTAATAAAATCGGGTGCCGACCGATGTGCTATTTGGTTTCTTCCACGTTTCAATGATGAAGGGAGGCATGGATGCCCGCCTACCAACAAGAACATAAGGGTCGTGCCGTTTCACCCCAAGAGCAGCCACTTAGCGCCGCTGGCGAAACCCTAGCGGCTTCACTTGACCGCCCTCTATTTGGCGACGAGAACGGGGCAACCCAATTCCGCTTTGGTATCCTAGTCGTAGCTGAGACCTCTCAATACGTGAAACGGCAAGGATGATTTTGGAAGGCGGGAGCTATGAGGTTCTGACGGTAGCGGACGGAATAGAAGGCTTACATTCACTCAGCAAATCTTTGCCTGATTTAATCATTTCCGATTTGAATATGCCTCGGATGACGGGTTTTGAATTTCTAGCTATCGTGCGCCAGCGGTTTCCCCATATCGCCACGATTGCAATGAGTGGAGGGTTCATTTCGGGCGAGATGCCTGTCGGAATTCTAGCGGATGCTTTCTACAAAAAGGAAGTTACACCATCAGGGAGCTTCCCCTCGAAGTCAGGAAGCTGATGGCTGCTTCTCCCCTTCGTTCTCAAAGAGTAAGAGTGACGTAGCTCCACTCTTTGTCCCAAGAGAGTTCCAAGTGCCTGCGCTCCAAAACAACTGCAAGCGATGACCCTGAACGAGTGCTTACACGAAGCAACGTCCTCGCCCCTGTAAGTTTTACTAGTGCCCGTCAGATCATTTTTTAGTATTTGCTTCCCTAAGAATTGAAAATCGACTCATTACGCAAGACTTCCGAAGGTGAGCACGGTGACCCGACAGGCTGCGTGACTTGTGATGGGTCATTGGAGAGGAAAATCCGGCAAACTGATCGGATTGCCGACCGATTCACAGCCTTTGTGATTAAAATTGGCATCATATTTCGCGACAAACATCTTTTTATGAGGAGGATGTTGAGCGCATGGCTACAGCAACGTCCGCTTTTCGGGTCCTCGTGGTTGAGGATCACGATCCGTTTCGCCGATTCGTCTGTTCCACGCTGGAAAAGAGACCCGAATTGCTGATCGTCCGCGAAGTGTCAGACGGACTAGACGCGGTTCGGAAAGCCGGAGAACTGCACCCGGACTTGATTCTGCTGGATGTCGGGCTGCCAAGCCTTAATGGAATCGAAGCCGCTCGACAAATTCGCAAGCTCTCCCACAAATCCAAAATACTTTTCGTAAGTCAAGAATCTGATGCCGATGTCGTGCAAGAAGCTTTCCGAATAGGTGCGCTGGGCTACGTGGTTAAGGCACACGCTGGAAGCGACCTCTTACGCGCTGTTGAGGCGGTTTGTCAGGGCAAGCGGTTTGTCAGTGTTGGATTGCCGGGGCAGAATCCCGCCGAGCTTGTCGGTGGGCAAGTTTCCAAGCGTGTCCAACAACATGAGGTGCTCGGATCGCCACTGGAGACCGGGGACTAATCTCCCTTCGAGCGTTCTTACCCGTCGCACGCATGAAATTGCTTCCCGCCCACTCAGTCGTTCATTCCCGACGATATGGATTTTGTCCAGACTTTCTCCGCAAGTCGGCTACACTCTTTGGTCAAAACGACCGCTCCCTCAACAGGAGTACCGTGCGTAAGGACTTGCAATTCTCTTTCAGGCACGGCGAACTCCGTGAAGCCGCAATGCAAACAGACCACGAGCTTCGGAAAAACCCACACGATGGGTTTGTCCAGACCATCGAGGCCGGGAAAATGGATGGCAGTTTCGCCGTTGAACACGCGCTGCTTATCGGAATGGCATGCTTTACAGGTCATGGCGAGCCTCAGGGCAAACTAAGCCGCTTTTATGTTAGGGCATGGCAGCCATGCTGCGACTGTTCAAAATTGACCACTTTCCGTAAGATGCTCCACGGCAGGACCGCCTTAGAATGGAGAACGACAACAGGCTGCTGCCACAGCAGTCGGGACTCGACGCTTCTCTGTAGCCGGACTTAATTGACACTATTGCCAGTATGCCTTGAGGACTGACTGCTCTTAGCATTGAGCGTGGCTGGCACTGACGACTGCTGGCGAAAATGTTTCAGGCTGTCGGTTGTTTTGATGATCGACTCGCACAGCCAAAATGGAGTGGGGTGGATTATGACTTCAGAAGTAGTGACTCTCGAAGTGATGGCGACCATACCGATTGCCTGCGATTTCTGGTCGAAAGATGACGGCTGGCAAGGGCTATGTAAAAGTCTGTCACTCACGGTTCGTGGCAGTAGTTTCGAAGATGCCAAGAAAAACATGGCAGGTGAACTACAGGTGTATATTGAAAAATTTCTGCGCGAGTACCCTGAGAGGACTGCGCAGCGAGTCGCCTGACACTTTTTGCGCCTTCAGACGAGGAGACAGTTCTGCAAGAAAGGGTTTTGTCAGTAGGACGCTCAGGCTCAATCCGTAGTCGTGCGGGTCTTTGCGACCTCTTTCGGGAAAGCCAAGAACGCCAATTCGGTTTCCGCGATGCTAAACCGTGAAGAGCCGCAATGCAAGCAGACCGAAACTTTCGGGAACACAAACACACCGGGATTGGCAAGTATGAGGCTGCCTGCGTCACCGCTCCTCTTACCCGGTTGCACGCATGGAGTCGCTTCCCGCACTGAAAGGCACGCGGGCGTGGACCGCGGTACCATGTCGGGGCTGCGATTCGATTGAAAGAGTTCCCTTCAGGATTTTGAGCCGCTCCTCCATACTGATGAGACCAAGACCTCTGCCCTCCTTCGCTGCTTTACGGTCAAAGCCTGCGCCGGAATCCTTAACCGTGAGATGAATCTCATCCGACGTCCCCCACAAGCGCACTTCGATGTGCCGTACCCCGCTGTGTTTTGCTGCATTATGCCGGGCTTCTTGCAGAACTCGGAAGAAGCAAAGAGACGTGTCCGGCGACACAGGGCTTGGCAAATCGTGGATTTGGAAGTCAATCTCCAGTTTCTGCCGCTCACCGAATTCTCGGCAGAAGCCTCTCATCGCCCCGGCAGTACCCAAGTATTGTAGTTTTGCTGAGTGCAACTCGTGCGACAACGATTGAACGTCGGCGGCTATCTCCGAAATCTGGTGTTCGAATTCTCCCATGCGGCTGCGGACGTCGGGCAAAATGAGAGAGTTTTTGTGGAGTTGTTGTAACTCAATAGCCAACAGGGCGAGACGTTGACCGATGTCGTCGTGAAGTTCTCCACCAATTCGGGTACGCTCCTGCTCTTGTGCCGCAATTAGCTTTCGGGGAATTTCCGAGAGCGAATCCTCGATCTTCTTGCGGCGGGTGATGTCCTCGGAAAAAATGAGAATACCTCCGGGTAGCCCGTTGGAGTTCATCCAAGGGCGAATCTCCCATCGGAGCCATGTGGTGCCGCCTTCGCGATCCCAACGGTCTTCGTCGGCTCGCAATGTTTCTCCCTCAAGAGCACGGCGATGAAGTTGTTTCCAGCGGTCGGGAAGGTCAGGGAAGATTTCGTAATGCGAATGTTCTAGCAACTGCGAACTATCGAGTGAGAAATCCACGCACCAGCGGTCGCTTACTTGGAGATAGCGCATGTCTCGGTCGAGCATCGACACTGCGGCTGGTACGTGCTTGACGAAGATTTTCAGCAGTTCCTCTCGCGATTGCAGCAATGCCGTCTGCTCTTCTAAAATGCGAGTCTTCTGTTGTAGAGCCAGTTCTGTTTTTTTTCGATCAGCGACGTCAATACAAATCCCGATGTAGCCGACAAAAGAACAGTCCTGATCGAACCTCGGCACTCCAATGTCGAGAACGCAGCGATATTCCCCGTCGTGCCGCCGTAGCCGATACTCCATCCTGAACTTATCTCGCCGATCAAAGAATTCCGTATAGGTGTCGAGACACCGCTGCAAATCTTCCGGGTGGACACCTTCGGCCCAGCCATTCCCAAGCTCGGAGTCGATGGATCGTCCGGTGAATTCCAACCAAAGCTTATTGAAATAGTTGCGGAGCTTGTCAACACCCGACATCCAGATCAGCACTGGAGCAGTATCCGCCACTAAGCGAAAGCGACTTTCGCTTTCGCGGCCCTTCTGCTCGACACGTTTCCGTTCCAGTGCTTGGGCAAACACATGGGCGAGGATTTGGAGCCGCCGTTGCAGCGTTTCTGACCAATCGTGCGCCTCCAAGTTGTCGAAGGCTAGAATGCCAATCAGCGAGCCGCCCCCTACGGATAGCGGGAATACCAAGCTGGAGTGGACACCATATTCCTCCCATGATTCCTTATCCTTTCATCGCCTCAGGCGGGAGTGTTCCTGACCTGCCCCCCATTTTTAGTCCAGGGATAATGAGACTTTCTCCGGTTCAGAATCTTGGTGGAACTCCACGGAAAATACTCCTTCACATTGGGGCGCAACGGCAGTGGCTTCAGGGTGGGGTCACGATAAACCTGAGTCATAACGAGCAGGTCAGGGTTTTCCTTTGAGACCTGCCACACGGAGGAATGATCCACCCTCAAAGATTCGCAGATAACACGTTGGGCATTCTCAATCGTAGGATCGACGTCGGCGGAAGCAACGTTAACGAACTGAGCGCAGACATCCGCAAGAAGCATCTCGAACCGCAGCCGCGCATCTGTCTCGGCTTGCAATGCGGACTGGGATGGCGCACTCAGCAATACACCTCAAAGCAGTGCGCTGCATGAGACTAGTAGCAACCACGCAGCAGAAGTTCTCGTGCGAACCATTATAGAACCAAGTCCAGTCGGCATCGCGAATACTCGAATTGGTGAGTCACAGCAGTCCCGGTAGCCTCAAAGGGTGGGCCGAGCGAACTCTGTCGCTTGTGGTTGAAAGCGCTTGCAGGCATGATCATGGGGGTGCAACTCGTGGAACAAGCGATTGAGCGCTCCAGCCCGTCAATCATATTAATTTCGAGAAGTGAGCACAAATGCTCAGACTCACAACAATACATAGATGAGTCTTGTTTATCTCAAAAGAACAGTTCCCGCCCGCTTTGATGGGCGGCTCACCAATCTTTTGACCTACCACGGGGTTTACTACTGACCGACAGGCGGTGAAGAATCAGGAGGAAGCATTATGAAATGGATGCATGGTGCCCCAGAGAAGAGGATTCTCGGCGTGTGCATGTTGACCGTGACTCTATTTTTCGGGTCCGTCTTAGCACGAGCTGACGTCGTATTGGACTGGAACGTGATCGCTGTAAACACGGCGATTGCGAACGGCCAGAACCCATTCGCCCAAGCACGCTTCGCAGCGATCGCGCAACTTGCCGTGTTTGAAGCCGTCAACTCCATCACTGGCGACTATCGACCATATCTTGGAACCATCGTCGCGCCGCTAGGTGCATCCGCCGACGCAGCAGCCATCCAGGCTGCCTATCGAGTGCTAAGCACTTACTTTCCAGCCAGCGCATCGACACTCGACGCAGAGCGCGCCAACTCGCTCGCATCGATACCGGACGGTCAGGCCAAGAATGACGGCATTGCGACAGGCGAAGCCGCTGCTTTGGCCATGATCACTTCGCGTGCTAACGACGGGTCGTCGCCTCCGCAATTCAAGATACCCGGGCCGCCTGTACCAGGTGACTGGCTGGCCACACCGAGTTGTCCAATCATCAATGGAATTGCCGTCGGAGTCTTCTTTCAGTGGCAGTACGTAACCCCATTCGGTATCCCGAGTGCTAGTGAATTTCTCCTCGATCCGCCGCCGACGCTCACGAGCAACCAATATGCCAAGGCTTACAACGAAGTGATGACGGTAGGAAGCCTCGACAGCACAGAGCGACCACAAGATCGAGCTAACGTCGTTCTCTTCTACGCGGTCTCCTCGCCAACACTGGTTTTCAATCAGGCCGCCCAACAGGTCGCCCAGGAACAGGGCCGTTCGCTGTCCGAAAATGCTCGTGCACTGGCCCTAGTCAACATGGCTATAAGTGACAGCTTGGTTGCTTCGTTCCTCAACAAGTACCACTACAATTTTTGGCGACCCGAAACAGCAATCCATGCTGGCGACACAGATGGCAACCCGAAAACCGATCCTAATCCCAGCTTCGTCCCCTTTATCACTACGCCATGTTTCCCGAGCTATCCCTCCAACCACGGCAGCGGAAGTGGTGGAGGAGCCGAAATTCTGAGACGTGTGTACGGCGAAGCTGGACACTCGATCACGTTGACGAATCCTTCGGTGCCCAACATCGTCTTGCAATACACCTCGTTTAAGCAGATAACCGACGATATCTCCGACGCGCGCGTTTATGGCGGAATACATTTTCGATTCGACCAGATTGCAGGTGCGCGACTGGGCCGGGCTGTAGGCCGTGCCGTCTATAAAAACAACTTGCGTCGCATGCACGATGACGACTGATTGACCAGCGGGAGAACGACTCGCCATTTGTGTACAGCGATTTGATAAATTTTGCGTTATGGTGCACGAATGGCGAGCCTGTGAGAGCTCTCGACCAAGCATTGCCCCGCCACGCATTCACGCGCTTTTTAATTCCGAGCGAGTGACAGGCAATTCGGGAGTTAATGTCAACTGTTGTAAGCAGGCGTGGCTGTTGAAAAACTCCCTCTCCGCGCCAAACAACCCAAAATTGGGGGGATGCAAAATGTCTTTGAATTCGAAAACATCGCTTAAATCGAAGCGTGACGCAAAGTTGTTTTCGCGAATTTTTTGAAAAAGAGTTTTTCGACAGCCACGGGATTTTTCAACAGTACTCGCGAGCGAGAGGAAAACCCCGTCATGGCCCACAATAGATTGTTCAAACTCGCCTCACTTTTATTCATGGTGTCTCGAAGCACACCTTAATGCTAGGCGCATGACCGCCGAGTATGAAGTGATCTTTGTCACCGGATAAGGAAGTAGTCACGCCCATGAGGGCGTCGTGCCAGAAGTGAGCAATTTTGAACAGAACGAGTTTTGTGGGCTGCTTATCCTGCGACCATTAGGGCGTGGTGCGCCATCAGAAACCGCCGCGTAGCCGGACGATCACATGTGTCGTGACCAGCGACGGCGATCTGTCACCACCCTTGGTCCGGCAAGACTGCCGTACTCTCGGTTCACATATCAGAAGTGGGGAGTCAACATTGTCGTCATCTCGCTCTCGCGTTCTAATCGCCGACGATCATACGCTTGTGGCAGAGCTTTGTAAGCAACTGCTGGAACCAGAATTCGATGTCGTGGGAATCGTTGCAAATGGCCGAGATCTGGTAAGCACTGCCATGGAGTTGAAGCCTAATGTGATTTTGGTCGATATTGCCATGCCTGTTCTGAATGGGCTTGACGCCGCAACGCAGCTCAAGTCTGTCTTTCGTGGGCTCACGGTCGTCTACCTAACTATGAACTCTGATCCTGAGGTAGCTTTGGATGCTTTTAATCGGGGCGCTTCGGGTTATTTGCTCAAGACGTGTGCCGCATCCGAGATGGTAATTGCGATCCGAACTGTGCTGACAGGCCGAACCTATATTTCGCCGACCATCAAGGAAAAGGTTGAGCTGTTGCGCTGGGAAAACACAGAGCCGGCACAGGAGTCAGATCGTCTTACTGAAAGGCAGCGTGAAGTTCTGCAGCTATTGGTTGAAGGGAAATGCATGAGAGAGGTTGGTGGCATTCTAGAGATGACGACCAGAACCGTCGCATTTCACAAGTACCGAATCATGAAAGTACTTGGCGCGGAGAGTAATGCCGACTTGATTAGATACGCAGTGCGGAATCAAATCGTGGCTGCATAGTGTGCGATGCTCGCCTGTCCTGAGAACTGCCTGAGCATCTGGGCAATGCGAAGACCCGTCTCGAGTGCTGTAACAGGCGGCTTCGGGCCGCCAGGCATTTTGAGTGTAATGGGGATTTTTCAACAGTTACCATTTCTAGGGCCGCTCACAGCGTTACAACGGCTCGACCACATTCGACGAGTTGATGTTTGATCGAGGCAAGCTCTTCTCCACAGAATCCACGCTTTGCGCAGAGTTCATCGTCCAGCCATCTCTCAGGAATGCGGCTGCCGACGACCTCCCGTTGAAGGTGATGGCAAACGTACCGTCACCGTTTGTAGCGACTTCGAGGACGATTCGCAGCGACGTGAATTGAGTGGGGAGACACTGCCGACATTTCTAGGCACATTTGCCCTTGGTACGCGCTTGCGAATGACTTAGGGCATAGAGCACCAGTTCAACACGATTGGAAACGCCTACCTTGTCGTAGACCCGGAGCAGAGATTTCTTTACCGTATTTTCTTTCAGGTTCAATTCTCGTGCGATTGCACGGTTGCTTAGCCCTTCCGTGACCAGATTGACCGTTTGCTCCTCACGTGGAGTAAGAACCATCTGCCCTCGTGAGTTGATGATGCGAACTGAAGGATTGGTGGAGAGTGCATCCATCAGGTAGCGCATCTGTTCGGTATTGGTCCAGTACTGTCCCCGATGAACGCTGATGATGCAGCGGCACAGAGACTTGAAAGGCATGGAGGCAAGGCAGAACAAACCCCGCGCACCGGTACGTAGAGAGTTGACGACAAGGTCGCGATCGTATTGATCGACAAGCAGTACGATTGCGAGATTGGGATAAGCCGAGTGAACACCGCGAAGCAGTTCGTACAGCCGATCACGATCATCGGCGATTCCTTCAGCCAGCAGGAGTACATCGGCGGGATCATGTTCGAGTACGGATAAGCATGCTGCCAACTCGGCACTAGAACCAAAAACCTTTAAACTTCCCTGACGACGTAGCGCACCACAGAGCAATTGAGATTGAGTCTGGTTGGAATCCGCCACGAGTACGCTGATGATTCCGGGAGTCAATACAGAGCACACGATAAAAATCCTCGCTTGCGAACGGCTTGGAGGACATAGAACAGAGGTTCGAGAGCGGAGTTCTCTAGCCGGAGATCTGCCTGAAGCGCGTCAATGTTTCAGAATGATTACCTTACAAGTCACTGTACAAAGTAACTTTTCAGGCATCAATCGCACGAGGGTGGGGGCGAGTGGCTAAATAAGGCTGGGGGATTCGCCCTAGAGAAAATTGGAATCGCTCCCACGGACATCGAAGAAAGGTTGGATCGTTGACGAAAACAGGCGATTTCCCGCTTTGAGCCGCAAAGCGGATTTTGAGATGGCATGAGAAGGTCGATCCCCGATCACGGATGGCGATAAGCTACCGTGGATCAACGCACTCAAAGGTGCAATCAGAGAATAAGGAGATCGACCTT
>Ga0207693_10000206_pt1 | contig 54091 bp, 54 predicted proteins | sample LARL81metaG_FD_184347 | JGI IMG/M metagenome (GOLD analysis project Ga0207693, IMG submission 184347) | Corn, switchgrass and miscanthus rhizosphere microbial communities from Kellogg Biological Station, Michigan, USA - LAR L8-1 metaG... | ecosystem: Host-associated > Plants > Roots >... | reverse complement strand
GATACACCGCCGATCGTCGACGAACTACAGATGCGCGTGTTCTGGCGGGAGTGGAACGCCCGCCTCACCGGCGAGTCCTACCAGCGTGAGGGCCTCCCACACGACACGAGTTACCTGCAGGCGCCTTCCGTGAACGCAGGCGCGGCTTCGGGAAAGGCGAAATGACATGACGGACGTACAGCAGGAGCAAGCCACAGTCGCCAGGGCCGACGTCGAGGACTTCCTCTACCACGAGGCGGCCTTGCTTGACGAGTGGCGACTCGAGGAATGGCTCGACCTGTTCACCGAGGACGCCGTGTACGAAATCCCGGCCACCGACCTGCCCGGCCACGTCGAGTCCGACGCGTCAAGGACGTACGCGCTGGTCTATGACAGGCGGACGCTCCTGGAGCAGCGGGTCATCCGGCTTAAGAAGCCCACGGCGCACGCGGAGTTCCCGAATTCGCGCACAAGGCGGCTGCTGACCAACGTCAGGATTCTCGGTGCCGCGGGCAACGAGGTGATGGTGTCCGCCAACTTCATCGTCTTCCGCGGCAGGAACGGCCGCGACGTCTTCTACGTCGGCCGCTACGAGTACGTCCTGCGGCGCTCGTCCGACGGGCTGAAGATCCGGCACCGCAAGGCAGTCCTCGACCAGGAAGCCCTGGACCCGCACGGCAAGATCAGCATCATCCTTTAAGGACAGAAGGCGGACAGGTTGAGATTCGAAAAGAGAAATGCCATCGTCACGGGGGCCGCGAGCGGCATTGGCCTGGGCATCGCCCGCTACCTCGCGGCCCAGGGCGTCCGGGTGTGTGCGGCGGACGTGAATGAGGACCAGCTCAAGGAGATCCTTCCGACGATTAGCCCGGCACCGCACGGCGCGCCGATCATGGTCGGCGGCGACCTGTCGGTCAGGGAGAACGCCGCGGAGCTGTTCCAGACAGCTGCGGCGGAATTCGGCGTGGTGGACATTCTCGTCAACAACGCTGGCGGCGGTGTCATCAGGCCGACCATGGAACACACCGAGGAGACGCTCCGGGCCACCATGGACCGCAACCTATGGACGATGATCTACTGCACACTTGAAGCGCTGCCGCACATGATGGACCGGCGCTACGGCCGGGTCGTCAGTCTGGGTGCGGAGTCGGTGCGCAATGGCCTGTGGCAGCACGCGGTCTACAGCGCGGCCAAGGGCGGCGTCCACGGCTTCACCACCGGGCTCGCTCGTGAATTCGCCCCTAGCGAGATCACCTTCAACGTAGTGGCGCCGGCGATGGTCATCACGCCGCAGCTCAAAGAGCTCAAGAAGAAGCTGCCTGCGGATGCCCTGGCGCGCCAGGATGCCTTCGAGGAGCAGATCAGGCAGACTATCCCGCTCGGCCGCGGCGGCACGGTCGACGAGGTAGCCGCTACGGTGGCCTTCCTCGCGTCTGACGACGCCAGCTACATCACCGGCCAGGTCGTCAGCGTCAACGGCGGGAGCTCGATGCTGTGAAGCGGAGCCTCGCCTGCAAGGCGGATGGCATCCCCGGCAGGGGAGCGCCACCGGCGGACGCCGATCCGCCCGAGGCGGCGCAGCGGGAGTGACGAGACAGATGACGAACTGGGGACGCTGGGGACGCGACGACGAGCGAGGCGCGGCCAACCTTCTGAACCCGGCGGCTGTGCTCGCGGCCGCCGCGGAGGTGCGCACGGGTGAGGTACTGCGGCTCGCGGCGCCGATCGTCGGCGGCCGCGGCTTTGGCCTTGTCGGGCGTCCCGATCCCGTGCACCTGATGCTCAGGGATGGCGGCGACTACGTCGCGGGCCTGCCGGAACGCGGCGGCTTCGGCTTCGCAGACGACATGCTGACCCTGCCGACGCATGGCGTCAGCCATATGGACGCGCTGTCGCACGTGTGGCGTGACGGGCTGATGTACAACGGCAACCCGGCGAGCAGCGTCACCAGTCGGGGTGCCCGCAAGCTCGGCATCGAAAAGATCCCGCCGATCGTCACCAGGGGCGTCTTCGTCGACGCGGCACCCGGCGGTGCACGGACGGCGGCCGACCCGATCCGGATCGGCGAGCTCCAGACTCTGCTCGCCGAGGCAGGCGCGGACCTGCGGGCCGGGGATGCGCTGCTAGTGCGCACCGGCTGGCTCAGCGCGTCGCGCACGGGTGAGGCGGACGCCTCGGCCTGGGGCGGGCTGCATTTCGACTGCGGCGCCTGGCTGGCGGAGCGGCAGGTGGTCGTCATCGGCGCAGACAACCCGGGCGTGGAGGTGTTCCCATCCGGCGACCCAGGCTGCCAGGTACCGATGCATCTGGAGCTGATCAGAGGGCACGGCGTCCTGTTTAGCGAGCTGCTCGACCTGGAGCCCCTGGCGACCGCCGGACGTGCCACGTTCCTATTCGTGGTGGCACCCTTGCCGCTCGTCGGCGGAGTCGGCAGCCCCGTGGTCCCGGTCGCCATCCTGTTACGGGAGAGACATGAAACTCGTGATCGACGCGGCTCGCTGCCAAGGGCATGCCATGTGCCACATGTATGCGCCAGACCTCGTGGAATTGGCTGAGGATGACGGTCACGCCCGTTCCTTGGGTCATGCGCTGGACGCGACGCAACTTGAGAAGGCACAGATGGCTGCCGAGGCATGCCCAGAACACGCGGTGCGGCTGGACTGACCTGACCGGAGTCTTTCGCCGCTATCTCAGTACGGTCTCACTGCGAACGGAGAAGCATGAGCGGGGAACTCAGTGGCCGCCGGGTCGTGGTCACCGGCGGCGCGACGGGCATTGGCCTGGCGGCGGTCAGGATCTCGCCGCCCGCGGTGCCACGATAGCGGCCGTCTTTCATGTCACTGCTCCGCCGGCCCATCTCGCCGACAGCGTCATCTGGGTCAAGTGCGACCTCACCGACAAGGGCAGCGTGGATGGCGCGTTCGCGCGGATAGCGCGCCAGCTCGGCGGGATAGACGTGCTATTGCACGCGGCCGGACTGTGGGAGGCGGCTGCACCAGGCGAAATCAGCGCCGATGACCTTCGCCGTCTTCTCGCGGTGAACCTGGACGCCACGGTGTTCACCAACCAGGCGGCGTATCGGCACATGAAGAACGCCGGCGGCGCGATCATCAACCTCGGCTCGCAGGATGGCGTGCTGGGGTCGCCTGTCGCCGCGTCGTATTCGATGGCGAAGGCGGCGGTCCACGCCTGGACGAGGTCGGCCGCCCGAGCGTGGGCCGGTGCCCGCGTGACCGTTAATTCTGTCGCGCCGTGCGTCGACACGACGAACGCCGACCACCTGCGGGACTACATCAGGTCCACCGGTGCCGATCCGGACGAGGTGCTGCCGGCCAGGATGAAGGTACTGGTGCCGCTCGGCGGCACATTCGGGGACGCGAGGACGGACCTGTGCCCCGTACTGGCCTTCCTCTCCGGCGGCGGCGCCCGTTTCATCACCGGGCAACTCATCGCCGTCGACGGCGGCATGCGCATGCTGGGCGCATGAGGTGCGTTCGCCGACCACGCGATGAGTGTGTCCTCACCCGACCGCGCGAGTTGTCACCTCGGTCAGGAATGACGGCGGAAGCTTCTCGGCCACCAACTCGATCAGCACGGCGGTAGCCTGGGACGACTCGATATAGCTGAATGCCGGAATGCCGTTGTCGGCGGTACCGATGAGGGTCGGCGTCATGCCCGCGGCGCGGCACTCATCAAGCGCCCGCGGGAGGTCACTGACCCGGAAGCCGGCATGATACGCACTTTCTCCCCGTTCGGCGAGCACGTCGCTGGCCGTCCACCGGCCCTCGTCGGGCGCGACGACCTCGAGGCCGATCGTGCCGAGAGAACCCGTTGCCGCGATGCCCGTAATCCGGTGGACGCTGCCCCGGTACTGGGCGACGGCGCTAAAGCGGATTCGCCGCCACGTTGTGATACCGAACATCTGGCCGTAGCGGGCAGCGGCCTCATCGACGTCGTATACCGCGACGCCTATGTGATCGGCGGCCAGCGGCAGCGATCCGCCCGCGGTGAGCGCGCCGAGGCCGAGGGTGTTAAGCGCCGCGTTTTCCTGCGACTGTTGCGTCACGTGATATCTCCGTGGATCCTCGCGGTTCAGATCGTCTCGCCGCCGTCACAGCGCAGCACGTGCCCGGTAACGACGGAAGCCATTGGGGAGCAGAGGAACAAAACGCTCGCGGCCACCTCACGGCTTGCCGCCTTGCGCCCTAGCGGAATGCGGGCGATAAGCATTTTGACGAATTCCTTGTATTCGTCCTCTGTCAGCCCGAGGGCGGATGCCCGGCCTCCCTCTCCGTGATCCATGGCTCCGGGCGATATGGCGTTAACCCGGATCCCGTGACTCGCCAGCTCAAGCGCCGCGGCACGAGTGGCGTACGCGAGCGCCGCCTTGGCGGAGCCGTAAACGAGTTGCGTCGCAACGGGCCTGAAAGCGGCCGCCGATATGACGTTGACAATGGAGCCGGGTACGGCGCGGTCGATCATCGACGCGGCCGCCGCCTGCATCAACAGCGTAGGGGCTATGGCGTTCGTCTGATAGACGTTTGTCACGTCGGCGGCCGTCAGCTTGCCGAACTCCATCACTGGGTAGATGGCCGCGTTGTTGACGAGGATATCGAGTCCGCCGAACCGCCTTAGGCACGTCGAGATGATCGTCTCCGCCGCGTCTTCCGCCTGCAGGTTGACGGAGAGAAAGCACGCGTCGCTGAGTTCTGCCGCCGCCGCCCTGCCAAGGTTTTCGTCGCGCCCGATGAGCAGGATCCGCATGCCAACTTCGTCGAACGTTCGGGCGATCGCTCGGCCGAGCCCGCGATTGGCGCCGGTGACGATCGCGACCTGTCCGCGCAGTCCTGGGAAGAGTCCGGAGGCGGTCATTAGCTCTCCCTACCCTTTCGAGACGTAATCTGCCGCGCGGAGTTCGGGGAAGGTTTAGTGTCAGCCACTAGTCTTACCGGCGGTCACCCGGAACGCGTGAACGTCGAGCGGCGCCCCGATTCGGGGGCCGGGCGTGAACGTGGCGGGGGCGGTCTTCCATCCGCTCATCAGGCCCTGCGAGTGGTAGTGCTCCAGTCTGCTGACGTCGACGGTGTAGTCAGGCAGCCTGCTGAGCACACCGGTGATGACCTCGTCGAAGATGACACGGGCGACGTTGGATCCGACGCACCGGTGGACGCCGAGGCCGAATGCCATGTGCCGGTTCGGGAACCGGTCGAGTATCAGTCTGTCCGCATCAGGGAACGCCTCTTCGTCCCAGTTCGCCGACGCGAAGCCGACCAGGAGCCGGTCACCGTCGTGGATGGGACAGCCCCCGATCTCCGCCTCGCCGTTCATCGTCCGGCCCAGTGCCTGGTTGGGGGAAAAGTACCGGAGGAACTCCTCGCACGCGGAACGGAGGAACTTCCGGTCCGCGAGCAGGTGATCATGTTGCTCACGGTTCTCACTGAGCCATACGAGTGCCTGGGAGGTAAGGGAGGTAGTGGTGTCAACGCCTCCTGCCACGAGCAGTGCCGTGACGGACACGGCAGCCTCGTCGGTGATCGGCTCGCCGTCGATATCGGACGCCACGATGACGCTGATCACGTCGTCGGCTGGCTGAGCGCGCCGCCTGGCGACGGCGGATTCGATCGCGGCGTACATTTTCTGCATATTGACGACGGCCTCGCTCCAGAGAGGGTCACTCTGCGCGCGAGATGAGACGTTGTGCATCGTCTCGGCGAGCATTGGCCAGATGTCATGCGGCAGCCCGAGCCAGTCCGCCGTGAAGCTCGACGGCACCGCGCTCGTCAGCTCCGATACCAGGTCGCAGGAGCCCCGCTCAATGAACTGATCGATGCACCAGTGGACGCGATCGTGAATCCCCGGCCGCATCCGTTCGGCCGCGGCCGGGGACATGAGCGGGTTGAGCACCTTGCGGTAGGCAGTAGATCGCGGCGGGTCGAGTTCGAGGGGATACTGCTCGCGGCTTGGCCGTTTCGGGATGCTAACCGATGAGCCCGGGCCGCCAGCGTCGTCACGCCGGGCGGAAGAGAACTTGTCGGGATTGGTCAGGATTTCGGCTAGGTGAGCGTACTTGGTGAATACCCAGTAGCCGCCGTAATTCTCGCTCCAGAAGACCGGTGTGGTGTTCCGGAGCTCCGTATAGATCTTCGCCGGATTGGCGGCGACGAGAGCGGAATGATGATCGAAATCAACGATTGGCACGCGTTCTGGCATGTCGTCCTCCCCTGGCCTGACGATAACGCTCAGGCGGTGCTGTGCCGGAGTCTCCCGTTCCACCTGCCGGAAACAGCTGGCCTTTGGCTTAGGTGCCAGTGTTTGGCTCAGAAATGACGGAAACGGAAGAGTCGTTTCGCCATTCTTTGCGTACAGGCGAACTGTCCGTGTCTTATATGTGCGCCGGCGAGGTGCGGCCGCTCTCAGCCGGGGACAGACTCGAAGTGAAAGTCGGTGATGCGGCCAGCGCGCTTGTCGCTGAAGACGACCCTCACCCGGTCGTTGGCGAACAGATACTTGCCCGCCGCCTCCTCGTGGCTGAGGTCGACGCCCTCGACGAAGTTCAGGATGGCGCTGTCCGCTCCGTCGAGCGTTACGAAGGCGATCACCAGCGGCGGATCGGGCAGTCCGGGGAACGCCGTGGTGAGGATGGTGAACGCCTCGATCGTGCCAGTCTCCGCGACTGGCTCCCAGTCGCCCATCTCGACGTAGCAGGCGTCGCAGTAGGAGCGGGCGGGGATGACGAGGCGCTGGCACGACGGACAGCGCCTGCCGAGGATGCGCTTGTAGTCTCGGAGTTCGGCGAAGAAGCGGCTCGCGGTCTCCCCGGCGAAGTACGTGTAGTCGAAGTTCCACGTGCCTGGCAGGAGCAGGAGGTCCTCTGCTGGCATGTTCATGATCGCTCCTGGTTAGTCACCTGGTTGGTCCGCGGACAAGACACACACAGTGGAGAATTGCGTGGCGCCCCCCTGTCCAGTCGAGACGGCGCGCCGCACGCCGTCGCGCTGATGGGGGCCTGCCAGCCCGCGGGCCTGCTGTGCCGCTTCGGCAATCCTGATCAGCGCGGTCGCGGAGACCGGATTCGCAGCCTGGGCGCCGCCGGACGGGTTGAACTCGATTCCGGTCTTCCCCGACAGCACTTCGTCGACGAACGGCCGGCTCCGCTCGACCTCGCATAGCCCCAGTGCGGGGTAGGCCATCGCCTCGATGATCGAGAACGGCGCCTGCAGTTCGAAGACGCGCACCTCGCGGCCGGGGTCGGTGATGCCCGCCTGCCGGTAGGCGGATTCGGCGGCGCGGCGCAGCGGCACCATCTCGATGAGGCTGCCCTCCGGGCGGTTCATCCGTTCGCCCATCGAATAGGTGTCGCTTGACCCAGCCATGCCGTGAATCCAGGCTGTGACGTGTGAGCGCCCGACGACGCCCTTCCGGGAGAGCACGAGCGCACAGGCGCCCTCGCTGATCGGACAGGCCTCGTAGCGGTGAATGGGCCAGGCGAGCACGGGGGAGGCGAGCACCTGCTCGGGGGTCCGCGCCCGCGCCCCGATCACCAGTGGGTTGTCCGCCGCGTTCGTGAAGTTACGCGAGGCGATTCCGGCCCAATGCCGTTCGGTGAAGCCATGCCGCTTGACGAGCATCGAGGCGCGCAGTGCCGCCATTGTGATCGTGGTGAGGACAAAGTCCTTCTCGTAGATCGGGTCGAAGATCGTGTTGAAGACCACCTGGGCCGTGCTCGCCTGTCCCATCCGCTCGAGGGCGACAACGAGCACGGTGTCCGCACGTCCTGCGCCGATCCACGCCAGGGCGGCCTGGACGGTTGACGAGCCGGTCGCCCCGCCGGTGTTGATCCGGAAGTAGGGGCGCCCCGGCACGCTGATCGACATCCGGTCAATGTCCTTGATCCCGGCGAGCGCATCGGGTGCGACACCCCCGATCACCGCGCCGATCGCGTCCATGCCGAGCCCGGCGTCCGCGAGCGCCGCATCCACGGCGATCTTCGCCAGTTCCCCTGCAGAGAGATCGGGGTTGCTGCGCCGGTACGGCGTCTGGCCGACGCCTACGATCCCGATCGGCTCACCGCTCACTTTCTGCCACCACCGCCGTGTGCGTCTGTCCGGCCAGGGAGGCGCCGCTCACCACGAGGGCCACTCGGGGTGACCCCGATCCCCCGGCTCTCTTACCGATCTGGGTCCCGTCGGCTCGCCCCGTTAGCTGCAGGGAGGCCTCAGCGAACCGGACGAGACCGCTGGCGGGCACGCAGTCACCCGCCGCCGCGCCGCCGGACGGGTTCAGGCGCGTGTCGTCGGCCAGCGCCAGGAAACCTTTGCCTGGGTCGGCAAGTCCGATGCTTTCGACAAGCTGGGCCTCGTCCCAGATCGTCCGCCCTGCTAGTTCGGCCACGTCAACGTCGCCGAGTGTGCGGCCGGCCTGCGCGAGGGCCTGCGCGGCGGCAGTTCTCGCGCTCGGCAGGCCGCTCAGCAAACGGTCGCCTAGGTGGTAACTCTCGGTGGCATGCCCGACGCCCGTGACCCGGACGAGTCCCTTCGCCCGTGCCTCCTCAGATGTCACGCGGCGGAGTACCACTGCCGCCACCGCGTCGGACTCGGTTGGCAGTTCCGCAGGGCGCAGCGGGTAGGGAGCAGGTACCGGCCTGACCGGGACCCGGTTGGCGCGCGGGTTGCGGCTGGCCCGTTCCCGCCGTGCCTGGACGGCACGGGCACGGCCTTCGATCGCGCGGCCAGCGCCGTCACCGGCACCGTCGGCGGCGTCCGGCCCGGAGCCGGTCCCGTGGCGGCGCAGATACGCGGAGGCGCGCAGGGCAGCCACGGTCAGGTCGGTCAGCCCGAACGGCTGGGTGGTGAACGGGTCGAAGGCCTTGGCCGAGGCGAGTTCAGGATCGCCCTCCGCTGGCCGGCCCCACGCGGCGACGAGGACGCGCTCGAATGTGCCGCTTTCGATCTGCGCGGCGGCCAGCGACAGGGCGGCGAGGCCGTCCTCGGAGAGCCGGATCTCGTCGCGCAGGTAGGCGCCAGCCGCAGGTCCAGTGATCATGCTCGACAGCGAGCGGCCGTCGATAAGGTCCTCGCATGCGATGGTCACCGCATCCACGTCCTGAAGGGTGCGGCCGGCGTCGGTGAGGGCCGCGCTGACGCAGGAGAAGATCAGCTCGGGGAGCGCCCGGCGGCGGTCGGCACTGGTGAGCTCGAGGGCGATGCCCTCGACGGCGACGGCGTAATGCTGACTCACGCGATCACGCTATCCCCACGTCTTGATAACGGTCAACGTATGCGTTGATATCGTGTTTCACCTGACGGAACTGCCTGCCGGGCCGAACATGCCTGCCGTATCACGCCGCTCCGAGGAGTGTCATGGCGTGCCGCAGGTTGCAGGGCGCGCCGGGCCGCCGGTGCTCCCAGACCTCGTCGATGCGCTTGCCGCGGCGATGCAGCATGAGGTTGAAACCGGTGATGATCGCGTACTTGTACAGCGACAGCGCCTCGAACCAGTCGGCGTGCGGCTGCTCGTGGCCGAGCGCTTCGAAGTACCACTGCTTGAGTTCGTCGGCGTCGGCAAAGGCGGTGGAGGGCCGGGGGACTGGGCCCCACGCGGGCTTGTCGTGGAAGGCCGTGATCCAGCCGAGGTCGTTCAGCGTGGGGCCGATCCCGCACAGTTCCCAGTCGATGACCGCGAGCAGTGCCCCGTCGCGGGAGTACATGAGGTTCTGGAACTGGTAGTCCCCGTGGAACAGGCCGACGTCGAACTGCTCTGGCATAGTCTGAAGCAGCCGCTGGCGGACGGCGGGGGCGAGTGCCAGCAGTTCCTCCCGGTCGGCGGCCCGCTCGGCGAACCGGTCCCAGCGGGTGATCTCGTGCTCAAGCCCCGCGAAGTCGCCGAGGTAGCTGCAGCGCCCGCGCCAGTCGACCTGGTGAACCTGGACCAGCGCACTCATCGCCTGCCTGGCCGCTCCCGACAGAGTGGCCCGGTCGAAGCCGGCAATCGTCTCCGGGTCCGACAGCGTGACGCCGTCGACGCGTGGCACGACGTAGAACGGCACGCCGAACGCACTGGTCTCGTCGCCCGACCACAGCACCTCGGCGTGCGGGACGGTGCTGTCGTCGAGTGCGCGCAGCGCGGTCGTCTGCCTGGTGAGGTCGGCTGTCCCCTCCCACTTGACGCCGGGCGGCGGCAGGCGCAGGTAGAACCGCTGGAGCAGGCCGTCGGCGGAGATATCGAACAGGTACGAGAAGCCCGCGTGGCCGGGCCCGGGCTCGACGGCCGCTAGTTCCGCGTCGGACGTGATCGTCTCGCGCGCGAAACAGCCGATCGCCTCGCTGATCCACGTCAGGTCCATGCTGCGAAGCATCGTTCATCGCGGTGATGCGTGTCAACACATGCGTTGAAAGATGTGCGGTTCGGGGGTACAGTCCTCGCATGGCTTGGGATTTTCACACCGATCCCGAATTCCAGAGCGAGCTGGACTGGATCGATAAATTCGTCAGCGACGAGATCGAGCCTCTCGACTACCTGCTCGGCGACCCTCACGACCTCACGCAGCCCCGCTATGACGAGCTCGTCCGGCCACTGCAGGAGCTTGTGAAGCAGCGGGGCCTGTGGGCCTGCCACCTCGACCCGAGCCTGGGCGGCAAGGGCTACGGCCAGCTGAAGCTCGCGCTAATTGCCGAGGTGATGGGGCGCTCCCGCTTCGGCCCGGCGGTGTTCGGCTGCCAGGCGCCGGACAGTGGCAACTCCGAGATCCTCGCCCGGTACGGGACACCCGAGCAGAAGGCACGCTACCTGGAGCCGCTACTCGACAACCGCATCGTGTCCACCTTCGCGATGACAGAGCCGCATGGCGGGGCTGACCCGCTGAGCATGCGGACCGCGGCCGTGCTCGGGACGGACGGCTGGACGATCAACGGCCAGAAGTGGTTCGCGACCAGCGCCAGGTACGCCGCGTTCATCCTCGTCGTGGCGATCACGGACCCTGACGCCGAACCGCATCGCCGCATGTCGATTCTCATCGTCCCTGCCGACACCCCGGGGATCGAGATCTTGCATAACTCGAAGTTCCACGGCGAGCCGATGCCCACCCACGCCCACATCCGGTTCACCGACGTGCGGGTACCTGCCGCCGCCATCCTGGGAGCGCGCGGCGACGCGTTCGTGATCGCGCAGAACCGTCTCGGCGGCGGGCGCCTGCACCACGCGATGCGCACCGTGGCGCAGGCTAAGGCGGCCTTCGACATGATGTGCTCCAGGGCGCTGTCCCGGGAGACCAAAGGCGAGCAGCTCGCTAGGAAGCAGCTTGTCCAGGAGAAGATCGCCGACTGCTGGATCCAGCTGCGCCAGTTCCGCCTGCTCGTCCTCGAGACGGCCTGGCTGCTCGACCAGGGACACGACTACCGCGCGGTGCGCAAGCACATCGCTGCCGTGAAGGCGACCATGCCATCGGTCTTGCACGACATCGCGTCGGCGGCGCTCCAGGTGCACGGCTCGATGGGCCTGTCGGACGACATGCCGTTCACGGACTGGATCGCCCAGTCCTACCGCACCGGCCTGTCCGACGGCCCGACCGAGGTCCACAAGGTGACCGTCGCGCGTGAGGTCCTGCGCGACTACGAGCCGGACGACGAGGCCTTCCCGTGGTACTACCGCCCCCAAGAGCGTGACCGGGCGATCCGCCGCTACAGCCAGCCCGGCTAGTCCGCCCATGGGCGGCTGGACACTCAGCTGGAACGCCGCTGTACCTGAGCATGCATTTCAGCGACGCCGGCCCGGAAGGCGGGCCGCGTAGTCGACCACTCCTGAGCTGCGGTCTCCGCTGCGAGCGCGTCCGCGTGACCAAGAGTCGAGACCGACTCCCGCACCGTCTGGATGAGCCGTTTCACGTATGCCGGTTCCTGGCCGTCGAGTCGGCGGCCGAGGGCGATCGCGGCCGGGACGAGCTCCTCGGCCGGGTAGACAGCCGCGACCAGTCCGGCCGCCAGGGCCGCCTGAGCGTCCCACCGTTCGCCGAAGACGGTGGCGAGGGTCGCGCGCTGCGCACCGACCGCGCGGGTGAGCATCCACAGGTTGCCGCCGCCCGGGTGGATCCGCAGCTTCGCGAATCGCGAGTCGAAGAGCGCGTGCTCGCCGGCGAGCCGCAGGTCGCAGGCGAGTGCGAGGTTGAGGCCCGCGCCGACGGCCGAGCCGTTGACGGCGGCGATCGTCACGAGCGGGGAGCGCAGGATGCGCAGGAACCCGTCGTAGACCACGCGGACCCCTGCGAAGTCGCCGCCGGCGGCCTTCTCAAGTGTGGACAGCTCGGCGCCCGCGCAGAACGCCGGGCCGGCTCCGGTCACGACTATGCACCGCGACTCTGGATCCGCCTCTATGTCATCGACCGCCCGGCCGACCGCGGCGACGAGCTCCGCCGACAGGACGTTGCGACGCTGCGGGGCGTTCAGCGTCAGCACGGCGGTGCCGCCGTGCCGTTCCACGAGGGCGAGATCGGCGTCGGCCATGGAAGTCCCTTTCATTAGGTGCCAGTACTTTAGATGAGCACCTATCAGGACGCTCCGGGCGTGGCAGCCGAGTACAGCACGACATCGCCGTCGGAGCGCTGGGTGACAAGACCTGACCGGCCGAGGACGGTCAGGTGCGCGATCGTCTCGCCGATGGCGAGGATCTGGTTGAAGAAGTCGAGCTCGCCGAATTCGCGGCGGTGGCGCGTCCAGCCCAGCCGCATCGCGATGGACAGCGCAGGCTGCTCGCCGCCCGTCACCACCGCCCGGTGGATCTCGGCGAGCCGCGCGTCATGGTGCGCCACCAGTTCGTCGACCCGCGCGTGCGAGCTGCCGGCCGTCGGCCCGTGCGCGGGCAGCAGCCGCAGGTCCGGCAGGGCTCGCACGAGGGCGAGCGACCCGAGGAAGCTCGCGAGCGGCGCGGGAGTCGCCACCGTTTCTACTCCGACGGACGGTGTGATGTGCGGCAGCACGTGGTCGCCGGAAAACAGCAGGCCGCGCGGGAGATCGGCGAAGACGATGTGGCCGCTGGTGTGCCCTGGGGTCGGCACGACGGTGAGCTCGGATCCGCCGGCGGGCATGACGCCGCCCTCGAGCCACTGGTCGGGCACCTCCCAGCCGTCCCGTTTCGGGTCCACGTACGTGGCCTGCTCCACGGCGAAAAGAGCCAGCTCGTCGGCGCCCGCGGCCCGCAGCAGGGATACCTGGGAACCGTAGTTGGCGGACGGCGCGTCCGACGTTATAACCGCGATCGAGTCCCGTTCGCCCGCGCCGAGCGCGATGGGCGTCCCGAATTCCCTGCGCAAGATGACGGCGAGTGTGTAGTGGTCGCGGTGGGCGTGGGTGACGAGGATCTGCTTGATGAATGACGGCCGCGCGCCGATCGCTGCCAGGCCGGTCTCAAGCGCCGCGCGGGCGCCCGGCTGTGCCCAGCCGCCATCGATAAGCGTCAGCCCGTCCGCCTCCTCAAGCGCGTAGACATTGACGGCCTTCAGGTGGTCGCCGGGCATTGGCAGCGGAATCCGGTAGACGCCGTCCGCTACCTGCTCGGTGGCCGGCCGGGTCCACGCGTTCCGGTCGGCGGAATCGATTTTTGTCGCCGGTCCATCGGATCCGCACATGCGATTTATGCTCCATTACCTCGGATTTGTGGCGTGACAGGTCCCGCCGCCGTACTGGTGAATCTAGGAACAGCTCCGCGTGTTGTCAACATATGTGTTGACTAGCGCGTGTGCCAGATGTTTCATTGCGGCTGAAGCGACAGTCCGATCCGGAAGTGTGAACATGCTTGATGTCAGAGGCGCGATGCGTCGTGCCGTTGAGTTCAACCGCGATCGCGTCGCGGTCATCAGCGAAGGCTGCTCCCTCACCTTCGGTGCGGCGTGGACCCGGGGCAAGCAGCTGGCGAACGCGTTGATCAGCCTTGGCGTCGAGCCAGGCGACCGTGTCGCGGTGCTTGAGGAGAACTGCCTGGCCAGCTCCGACTTTTTCCTGGGGACGGCGATCGGCAACTTCGTACGGGTCCCGCTCTACAAGCGCAACAGCAGCGAGGCGCACGCGCACATGCTGCGGCAGACGCAGTGCAAGGTGCTCGTCGTGTCCGGCGAGGAGGAGCACGAGATCAAGAAGCTGGCCGAGACGCTTCCCGACCTCAAGCACGTCATCGTGCGGGATGCGGGCTACGAGGAGTGGCTGGCCTCGTTCTCCGACGTCGATCCTGACCCGGTGATCGACCCTGACGATTTTTACGTCATCCGCCACTCCGCCGGGACGACGGGGAAGTCCAAGGGCATCGCCTTCAGCCATCGGGCCTGGATGAACACCGAGCGGAACTGGACGTTCTTGCTTGAGCCGATCAGCATCGGCGACTGCGCCATCCACGTCGGCCCCATCTCCCACGGGTCCGGCTACCTGTTCGTGCCGACGTGGCTGGCCGGCGGCTGCAACATCCTGGAGTCCAGATTCGAGGCGCAGCGCCTGCTCGACCTGATGGCCGACTATGGCGGCTACGTCTTCGGCGTGCCCACGATGCTCAGCGACCTCGTCAAGGCCGTCGACACCGCCGCGGCGACGATCCGGCCGATGCCCAGGCTGAAAGGGTTCGTGCTCGGCGGGGCGCCGATCACCCGGCAGACAACGCTGCGGGCCAGGGAGCTGCTGGACGGCAAGCTGTACCAGATGTTCGGGCAGACCGAGTGCGTTCCCGGCACCTGGCTCGGGCCGGGGGACTGGTTCGCCGACATCGAGGGCTCTGACCCGATCGTCTCCTGCGGCCGGGCGCTGCCGTACACGGAGGTCGAGATCCGGGACGAGAACAACAAGCCGCTGCCCGTCGGGGAGTCCGGCGAGATCGCGCTGCGCAGCGACGGGCAGATGGTCTGCATCTGGGGTGACCCCGCGCTCACCGCGCAGCGCCTGGTCGATGGCTGGGTGCTGACCGGGGACATCGGCAAGTTCGATGCGAACGGCTACCTCTACCTCCAGGATCGCAAAGACGACATGATCATCTCCGGCGGGTTCAACATCTGGCCGGCCGAGCTCGAGCAGGTGATCCTCGAACTGCCCGGCGTCCGTGAGGTCTCTGTCTTCGGCGTGCCCGACGCGCGCTGGGGAGAGACGCCGTTCGCCAGGGTCGTAGTGGCGGAGGAGGGAGCGGTCGACGAGGCAGCCATCATCGAGGCGTGCCGTCAGCGCCTCGGCTCCTACAAGAAACCGGGCCACGTCGAGCTGTCCACCGAGACGCTGCCCCGGACCCCGCTCGGCAAAGTCTCCCGCAAGATGTTGCGCGAGCCTTACTGGGCCGGCCAGTCCAACAGGATCGGTTCGGCATGAGCGCCCCGGCAACGGTCGCCGCCGAAATCTTCGACAAGTGGCTTGAGCGGTTCGCCGATGATATGGGCAGCGGTGCGGCTGAGCGGATCGCCTCCCACTTTCGCGATGACGGCTACCTGCGCGATATTCTTGCCCTGACCTGGGATTTTCGGACCTTCTGTGGGTCGGCCGAGATCCGGGCGGGGATCGAGTCGGTGACGCCCGCGATGTGGCCGCACGACCTGCGCTGCCCGCCTCAGCGGATGGCGCCCCGCATCGTGCGCCGCTCGGGGCGGACCATCCTCGAAGCCTACTTCGACTTCGATACGGCGATCGGGCGGGGCTCGGCTTTCGTGCGTCTCCAGTTCGACTGGCCGGGGAAGGGCAGCGACGCAGACTTCGGCGACCCCCGGGTGTGGATGATGCTGACCACCCTGCAGGAGATCCGCGGCTTCGAGGAGCGCATCGGCGACCGCCGTCCGGACGGAACCGACTTCTCCTACAAGTTCGGCGGGGACAACTGGCTGGCCACGCGCCGTAAGCGCGCCCAGTTCACCGGCCGCGACCCCGAGGTGCTCATCGTCGGAGCCGGCCAGGCCGGCCTGGCGCTTGGCGCCCGGCTCGGCCAGATCGGGGTCGACACGCTGCTCGTCGAGGCGAACGAGCGGGTCGGCGACAACTGGCGCCATCGGTACGAATCCCTCGCGCTGCACAACGAGACGTGGTCCAACCACATGCCGTACCTGCCGTTCCCCGACAGCTGGCCGACCTTCCTGCCAAAGGACAAGCTGGCGGGTTGGCTTGAGGCCTACGCCGAGTTCATGGAGCTCAATGTCTGGACTTCGACGCGCATGGTGGGAGCCGACTACGATCCCGCCGGGGGGACGTGGCGGGTGCGGCTGCGCATGTCCGACGGCGCCGAGCGGGCAATCACCGTGCCGCACCTGGTCATGGCGACCGGCAGTGTGGCCGGCGCGCCCGTCGTGCCGAAGCTGCCCGGCCTCGCCGGCTTCGCGGGCGAGGTCATGCACTCCAGCGAGTTCACTAGCGGGCGTGCCTACGCGGGCAAGCGCGCCATCGTCATCGGGAGCGGGAACAGCGGGCACGACGTCGCGCAGGACCTCCACGGCAACGGCGCGGCTGAAGTCACGATCGTCCAGCGCGGCTCCACCTGCGTCGTCAGCCTCGTGCCGAGCGGGATGATGGTCTACGCCCTGTACAAGGAGGGATCCGCCGATGACATCGACCTGATCACGGCAGCCATCCCGTACCCGGTCATACACGACTCCTACCAGTGGCTCACGAAGAAGACCTGCGAGCTCGACAGGGAACTGCTCGACGGCCTCCGCAAGGTCGGCTTCGAGGTCGACATGGGCGACGACGAGACCGGCTTCCATATGAAGTACCTGCGGACAGGCGGTGGCTATTACATCAACGTCGGCTGCTCCGACCTGGTCGCCGCCGGCCAGATCGGCCTCCTGCACGCCCGTGACCTCGACACCTTCGTGGCCGACGGCGTGCGCAAGAAGGACGGCACCGTCGTGCCCGCTGACCTGGTGGTGCTGGCGACGGGCTTTGAGACGCAGATCGCCACGATCCGCCGCCTCCTCGGCGACGAGGTGGCGGACAAGATCGGCGGCCTGTGGGGCTTCGACGAACAGGGCTTCATGCGGAACATGTGGAAGCGGACCGCCCAGGAGCACCTGTGGATCATGGGCGGCGGCCTGGCCGAGTGCCGGCTCTATTCCCGTTTCCTGGCGCTGCAGATCAAGGCCGACCTTGAGGGGCTGTTTCAGGGCGGGGGCGACCTGGCCCAGGGCTGAAACCAGGCGGAACGCCGTCCCGCTCCATGATGACGGCGTGCGCGGTCAGATCGTGGCGGGGGCGATCCCCTGCCGGTCGACGCGCTCGCCGATCAGTTCGGCGGACCGCTTCAGTTGCTGCGCGGCGAGCGGCGTGATCCGCTCGCTAGTCGAGAAGCTCAGGGAGACGGCGCCGAGGACCGTCGAATCCCTGGCGAGTACCGGTGCGGCCAGGCAGCAGGCGCCCAGGCTGGACCCCTCGCTGTCTTGCGCGATGCCGGTCTCGCCGACCCGCGTGAGAATGTCGCGCAGTACGGCCTGGTTCACGATGGTCCGGCGGGTGAGCCGGGGGACTGGCACGCTGAACGCGGCCTCGATCGTGTCGGCGCCGGAGAACCCCAGGATGGCCTTGCCGAGCGCCGTGCACAGCGCGGGGACCCGCCCGCCGACCCTGCTCGGCAGGCTCACGCGGTGATGGCCGTAGATCTTCTCCACGTAGAGCACGTCATGGCCGTCAAGGACCGCGAGATGGACCGTGGCGTGGGTCGACTCGTACAGCTCGGTCATGAACGGCATCGCGATGGCGCGCAGGCTCCGCGGCCTGCAGTCCGAGACCATATTGCCGAGCTCGAAGATCGCCCGGCTGAGTCGGTATCGCGCGTGCGTGCGCTCGATGTACCCGTGCTCGACGAGCAGGTTGAGCAGCCGGTGCGTGGTGCTCTTGGGCAGGCAGGCCCGCATGGCGACCTGCGACACGCCGAGTACGCTGCCCTCGCCGCGGAACGCATCGAGCACTGCGATCGCCTTGCCGACGCTCGTGTCGAGACCCGACACATCGGAGGCTTCGGCCGGCTTCTCAATCGGGGGCACGACCAGTACAGATGCATTCGCCAGCATAGCCACCGGACACCTCCGCGCAAGGCGTGAAACACTCAGGCAACAGCACTGTAGGACTGCGTATGCCTGGCGTCAACAGTGTTGTTGACTATTGGTTCGTGTCAGTTATCGCAGGCGGCGGCCTGCCGCCGTACGCTGTCAGACGATCGTCTGCCCCGAGTCGAGACGGAGCTGGTGGCCGGTCATGAGGCGTGCGGCAGGCGAGAGCAGGTACAGCACGGCCTGTGAGACATCGTCACACGTCAGGTTGGGCGGGTCCTGCAGCACCCGGCCGAGGCTGTTGACGTAGCTCGGGTTCTCCTCGATGATCCGCATCATCCGCTCAGTGCGCTGGCCCATGTAGGTGTCGACGACAAACGGGTGCAGCGAGTTGACCCGGATTCCGAACGGGCCCAGTTCCAGCGCGGCAGTCTTGGTCAGGCCGACCAAGCCGTGCTTGGCCGTGGTGTAGTGCATCTGGCCGGGCAGTGCTTTGAGGCCGGCCGCCGAGCTGGTAATGACAATGGAGCCGCCGCGGCCCTGCTCGATCATGATGGGCGCGGCTGCCTTCAGCGTGTTGAACGTGCCGGTGAGGGTCACGTCGAGCATGTCCTGCCAGGTGGTGGCCGGCATCTCCCAGAACCGGTGCCAGCTGACGAACCCGGCATTGGCGAGCACGATGTCGAGCCCGCCGAGCGCGGCGGCCGATTCGCGGACCGCGCGGTCCAGCGAGTCGAAGTCACGGACGTCGAGCACGTGCGCGATCGCGCGGCGGCCGCGCTTGGTGACCTCCTCCACTACCTCGTCGAGCTCGGCCTTAGTAGCCGGGGGGTATTCGACGTCTGCGGAAACGGGACCGCAGATGTCGATAAGGATGACGTCGGCGCCCTCCTGCGCGAGGACGATCGCGTGACTGCGTCCTTGCCCGCGGGCAGCGCCCGTGATCAGTGCGACCTTGTCATCGAGGGAACCCATGATGTACGTCCTTCGCGTTGTTCCTGATGTCGTCCGTGCTCGTCAGCTCGCGCTGGCCGGCTCCGCGCTTATCAGCACGGTAGGAGGGCCAGGCTGCGGGATAGCAGCGGCGGGTTCCGAAGACCGGAATGCGAAGCCGGGTTCCGCAGGCCAGAACGGCCGGCTCGCGGCGCTCCGCCCCCGCTAGGTACCGATGGAGGAGTCCTGAGCAGAGGGAGACACGCATGCCCAAGTTGGGTCTGGTCTACGACCTGCGCATGCCGGGCATGTCGGCTCGTGAGCGCGCCGGCCAATACCGCACGTGCCTGGAGCAGGCGGCCTGGGCCGACCGGGTCGGCATCGGGCGTGTCTCATTGCGCGAGCATCACTCCTCGCCCGACGGGTACCTGCCATCGCCGGTCACGCTCGCCGCCGGGGTCGCCGCGGTGACGTCGTCGCTGACGATTCTCCTGCAAGCGCTGGTCGTGACGCTCCACGACCCAGTCCGTGTGGCGGAGGACCTGGCCGTCCTCGACCTGATGTCCGCCGGGCGCCTGGTCGTCATGGCGGGCGCGGGCTACGACGCGCGCGAGCACGCCATGTTCGGCCGCGATTTCACGCAGCGGCCGCGGCAGATGGAGCAGGCGATCAGCGTGCTGCGGCGGGCGTGGACCGGCGAGGCGTTCAAGTTCGATGGCCGGCCAGTCAAAGTCACCCCGCTGCCGTTCCAGCCGTCGGGGCCGCCACTGCTGCTTGGCGGCGCCTCCCGCGCGGCCGCGCGCCGTGCCGCGGCCATCGCCGATGGATACCTCCCGATCCGGGACCGGGGTTACCAGGACTACCGGGACGCGGTGGTGGCCCTGGGTCGCCCCGACCCGGGACCGCTAGGCAAGTCGGCGCCGTTCTTCGTCTGGGTGGCCGACGATCCCGAGCGGGCGTGGCACGAGATCGGCTCCTACTGCCTGCACGAGACCAACGCTTACGGTGCCCTCGCCCAGGCGGCTGGGCTGAACACCGGATTCGTTCCCTACGACGACCTGGACGCCGTGCGGCGCGGCGGCGATTACCCGATCCTCACCCCGCAGGAGTGCGTCAACCTCTGCGACAGTCTGGGCGACGACGGCAAGCTGACGATCGCGCCGCTGGTCGGCGGGATGTCCCCCGACCTGTCATGGCAGTGCCTTGAGCTGATCGAGGCGAAGGTCCTGCCGCACGTGCGGTCCCTGCCCGGCGTTCCCGGCGACTACCGGGTCTCTGTCCCCGAGCCAGCCAAAGGAGGTATCCGATGACCCAGTCCAGCATCCACCAGGAAATTCCAGGATTCGACCCTGACGCGACCGCCCGCGCGCTGTGGGAGATCGAGCAGATCAAGCAGCTCAAGGCTCGTTACTTCCGGTTTGTCGACACACGCGACTGGGACGGCGTCATCTCGCTGTTCAGCCCGGACTGCGACCTGCACTCCACGCTGTTCCCAGAGGCCAGGCACCCGAAGGACTTCTTCGCGAAGGTCGCGTCGATGATCACCCCGGGCACCAGCGTGCACCACGGGCACATGCCCGAGATCACGTTGACCTCCTGGGCGAGCGCCACCGGAATCTGGGCGATGTACGACTACGTGCAGACCGACGACGGCAGCGTGGGGTACCACGGCTACGGCCACTACCACGAGAGCTATGTGAAGGTCCCCGATCGCGGCTGGCTCATCAGCAGCTTCGACCTGCGGCGCCTGCGCGTCGACTGGTTCGCCGGAGGACCCGGTTCCGTCAGGCGAGATGCGGAGCTTGGCGGCCCCCGGGCCGTCGGGCAACGTGGTGAGCGACCGGCTGCCGAGTGAGAGGACGAACCAGTGGCGCTGACCGAAGAGAACATCATGTACATACCGGGCATGCTCAGCAGGTGGGTCCGGCTCGGCAATGGCGAAACCGCGCACTACATGACCTCGGGCGAGACCGGGCCTGCGATCATCCTGCTGCACGGCGGCATTCCCGGCTCCTCCGGTACCGCGGGGTGGCGCTTCATGGCCCCGTTCCTCGGGGCGAACGGTTTCCGGGTGTACTGCCCTGACCAGCCCGGATTCGGCCTGTCGGACGTCCGTGAGCAGTACCACCCGGTCAACGGCACCCTCGATCACATCGACTTCGTCAACCGGTTCGCCGACGCGCTGTGCCTGGACAAGTTCAGCATCTCAGGCAACTCCATGGGCTGCATCAATACCGCGCACTACGTCGTCAGGTACCCGCACCGTGTCGAGCGGTTCGCGCTCATCGCCGGCTTCATCGGCGACCACTACATCACCGAGATCGAGAAGGAACTGCGGGTCCCAGTCAAGCAGACGACCGACAAGGGACAGATGAACGACATGATGAGCGGCATCATCCGTAACCCCAACGCCGTCACGCCGGACCTGATCGAGATGCGCACGAGCGCCGCCAAGCGCAACGCCGACGCCTACGAGAAGTGGCACCAGGCCAACAACTTCGGTCAGATCACCGCGGACGTGGCCCGTGCGCTGTCGACCAAGGACCGCATCGACAAGCTCGACGTCCCCGGCATCTACATGTACGGCCTGAACGACGTCATCCTGCCGCACGACCCGATCGGCTACGCGCAGGAGGATCTGCTGCCCAAGGTTCAGTTCTTCTATGTGGATGACTGCGGCCACCAGGGCCAGACCGATCAGCCCGAGATCTTCAACCGCGTGTTCCTCGAGTTCTTCCGCGACGGCAAGGTCAGCAGGGAAGCCGCCGACCTGGCGGGCGTGTCGAAGCGCCGCCCTGAACTGCCCAATCTCGTGGCGCAGGTGTAGGCGTGCGCATTGTCGAGCACTGCTCAGGGGGGCCGCACAAGCTGCTGCGCGTGGAGACCGGTGGCTGTGCTGTCAACGTCGTGATCGACCTGCATGACCCGGATGGCATCCCGTTCATCGCCGTCGAGGTGGAGCCCCGGGTCCCCGACGACGATGGCCGCGTGTGGGAGGTGCAAGGGCCCGCTGCCGTAATCGTCCGCTGTCGCGGGCAGCAGGTGATGCACGGCGACGGCACCTATGAGGCCTGGGCGCTGGCCAGATCCAACGCCCAGGAAGTCAACATCGAAACCAGGTAACGGCAGTCCGATGGCCGGGGCGGGCGCGAAGCGGTCCGCGCCGCCCCGCGTGCCCTCACCGATTCCCCGGAACGGGCTCGTGTTCCACCAATAGCTACATAGGTCACTGACGGGGCGAAACGGGCTTAGGACGGTTGCCCTGCCGCTACCGTGACCGCCGAACACCCTGGATAAAGGAGTCCGCGAACGCATCGCCAACCTCCGCGCCGGTCAGCCGCCCACCGGGGGTGAACCAGCGGTGTGTCCAGTTCATCGCCCCGAGGATCGCGAACTTGAGCAGACTGTCGTCCAGGTCCTCCCGGAACTCGCCGGTGTTGACGCCATCGCGGGTGATCCTGCCGAGAGCCGCCTCATAGCGGCGGCCGAGTTCCTGGAGTTCGGCCCCCGCCTTTGTGCCGTCCCCCGGCACGCGCCGCATGTCCTCCTGGATATACAGGAACATGATCGGATAGTGGCGCTCGTACGCGCCGAGCGCCGCCCGCAGCAGGCGCTTGAGCCGGACGGTAGACGATTCCTCGGCGGCGGCGATGCTCTCCGCGACGACGACCACTTCCTCGACCGCGTGCCGCACTAGGGCGAGGAAGATCTCCTGCTTGCTCCCGTAGTAGTAGTAGACGCTCGCCCGGTCGGTGCCAAGCCGCTCGGCGATGTCGTTGACGCTGGTCGCCTCGAGCCCCTTCTCCTTGATGACCTCGGCTGCGGCGTCCAGCAGCCGCTGCCGTCGCTCGAGGTAGCCGGCACTTGGGTCGCGGCGCGCGTTCTTTCGCCGGAGGCTGATAGAGCTCGCGCCGTCGTCCTTCGATGGTTGAGTGGGGCTCATTGGCCTAGGCGCCGAGCATGCGCATGCCGCCGTCCACCGCGATGAGCTGGCCGGTGATGAAGCGTGCGCCAGTCCCGCAGAGGAAGACCAGCATCGGGCACAAGTCGCGCTCGGCGTCACCGAACGCTCCCCCTAGGGGGACCAGCATCTTCATCCGCGCCTTGACGATCTCCGCGCCTGCGCCGTCACCGTCGCCCGCGCCGAAGAACTCGCGGAGCCGGTCAGCGTTGGTCGTGTCCACGCACGGGGCGACCGCGTTGACCGTGACTCCCGCGGGCGCCCACGCGCGGGCCGCCGACCTTGTCCACGCGTGGACGGCGGCCTTGGCCACGGCGTAGTGCACCGAAACCGGCGAGCCGGTGACGCCCTCAACTGACCCAAGGTTGATGATCGCGCCGCCAGAGTCCCGCATCCAGGCGAACGCCGCCTGGTTAGCGAAGACAGTGGCGTTCAGGTTGACCGCCAGTAGCGCGTTCAACTCGGTTTCGGTGACGTCGTCGGGCGTGGCCGACGCCCACAAGCCGGCAGCGTGCAGCAGGACGTCGATGCCGCCGAACTGTCCGGCGATCGCTGCGAAAGCCGCCTCGACTGACGCCTTGTCGGTCAGGTCGCACCGGAGCCACGTCACCGTGGTAGCGAGTTCTGGCGGTGGCGGGCTGTTGTGGTAGATCGCCGCCACCTGGGCGCCCAGCTTCGAGATTTCCCTGACGGCTGCCAGGCCAATCCCGGTCGCCGCCCCGGTGATGACAATCTTGCGCCCACCCAGTTCCGTGGTCATGACCGCAGACGGTATCCGGGTGGGCGTGGCGTAGTCCCGGTCGCCGTTCCGGCGGCCGGAAACCAATCCAGAGCCCCAGGCATCGCACGGGGCCGAAGGATTCCACGACACAGAACGCGACCGTAGGGCCCTGGCCACCTCCCGCCTAGCATCTAGGCGCGGTGCGTAGATCACACGACCTGAGGGGAGCTTGCCGGTGGAGAACGGAACGGCACCGGGAATGAGCCTTGAGCAGCGCCTTGCGGCTCTAGAGGCCGAAAGAGAGATCCGCAGGACGCTGTTCAGCTATGGACACGCAGTCGACTACGGATGGGAAGACCTGTATGCCGACTGCTTCACCGCTGAGGCCACCTTGTACTGGCCAGAACCAGGACTGATGCATGGCCTAGCGGAAATCATGACGGCATTCCGCAAGCACACCCATGCCCCGGCGCGCTACCACAAGCACTTCCTGGCCGAACCGCTGATCATCGTCACCGGCGGCCACGCGCATGTGCAAAGCATGTTCGCCCGCTTGGACGACTATGACGCCGGTCCTGGCATCTGCGCATTCGGACGCTACACCGACGAGCTCGTCTGCTGCCCAGACGGCAGGTGGCGCTTCGCCGACAGGCACGCCGACATTGAATCCTGGCGGCACGGAACTCCTCCCGTGCTTGACAAACGGTTTCGCCAGGCCAAATGGCAGGAATGGCCGCCGGACGGTCAGCAGGCGTGATGATCGATTTCCACACGCACTGGATCCCCCGGGGGCTGCCCGACCTGGCCACGCGCGCGGGCGACGCGCGCTGGCCGGTCTTCAACCCGGTCACGGGCGCGCTTGTCATCGACGGCGAGGCTGTCCGCTCACTCCCGACGAGCGGCTGGGATGTCCGGGCGCGCCTCGATGCCATGGACGCGGCCGACCATGACCGGCATGTCCTGTCGCCGGTTCCGCCGTTGCTGTGCGACTGGGCAGGCCCCGAACTCGGCACGGAGTGGGCCAACGCAGTCAACGACTCACTGGCCGACGTTGTCGCAGGGCACCCGGACAGGTTCTCGGCTCTGGGCGCCATTCCGATCGCCTACCCCGACCGGTCCGTCGCCGTGATGGAACGGGCTAAGGCGAACGGCCTCGTCGGCATCGAGGTGGCCACGACCGCGATGGACCTGGAATTCGACGCGCCGCAGCTACGGGCGGTCTTCACCGCTGCGGCGGACCTGGGGCTTGTTGTCTTCGTGCACCCGCTGATTCTCGGGGCGACGTCGCGCTGGACCTCGCGGATCGCCGGCATGCCGGCGAACTTCGGCTTGGGCATGACGACTGATACGGCCATCGCCGCGGCCAGGCTGCTGTTCGGCGGGGTGTTGGCGCAGGCAGACGGGATCAGGGTCTGCCTGGCCCACGGCGGCGGCACCTTCGTCTGGGCACTGGCGCGGATAGCAGTCATGTGGAATGAGGAGGAGCAGGGGATGCCTCTCGCCAAGGCGCTCGAGCCTTTCTACACCGACAGTGTCGTCTATGAGCCGGCGAACCTGCGTTATCTCGTTGACACCCTAGGCGCGCACCATGTCGCCTTCGGGACAGACTTCCCGCTGCCCGCTCAGGCGGACGCGGCGGGTGGCATCGTCGCCGGCCTGGACAGCGAGGCGGCCGACTGGGTCCGTGGCGGCACCGCGAGTACTCTGCTCGGCCTGCGTTAGGCGACCTCAACGGTTGTCTTGGAGGGGGATGAAGTAGCCCAGTGAAGCCCCGCCATCCACGACGAAGTCGGCTCCGGTGCAGTATTGGGATTCATCAGACGCGAGGAAAACTGCCATTGCACTGATGTCGGCGGGTTCGCCTAGTCGCTGGACACCGAGTCCCGACCAGTTGGCTTCGCTGTGCATCCGTTCGCGACGGTTGGCGAGGATGGGGGTATCAATATAACCCGGCAGTATGGTGTTCACTCGTACGCCGGTCCCGCCGAATTCCAGAGCTGCCGCCTTGGACATTCCGCGCACGCCCCACTTCGATACCGTGTACCCGCCCCTGTTTGGGGTCGCCCGGTATCCGGCCATCGAAGATATATTGATGATAGAGCCTCGACCTTGCCGCATCATCGCCGACCCGACGACACGCAGTCCCATCCACGACCCGATGAGGTTCACGTCAATCGTATGGCGGAATTCATCCGGGCTGATGTCAACCAATCGCCCGGCACCAATAACTCCAGCGTTGTTCACTAGGATGTCCGGGCAACCGAATGTGGATTCGGCCGTTCTCAGTACTCTCTCCCACCCAGGATAATCGGTTACATCCAGGCTTACGGAGATAGCGGAGTTTCCGAGCTCCGCGGCTAGTTGCTCAACCTCATCGGTAAGCACGTCAGCAAGGACAACACGGGCGCCTTCCTTTACAAATCGCTTCCCATGCTCGGCGCCTTGACCTCTGGCGGCACCCGTTATGATCGCAATCTTTCCGTCCAGTCTGGCGTTCATCTCAGGCCCCGGACACCCGGCGCGCCTCTCCGGCCCAGTACGGTTCGCGGATCACCTTGCGCTGCAGCTTTCCGACCGGGCTGCGGGGGAACGGTTCGCTGCGGAACACCACCCTGCCCGGGCGCTTGTAGGACCCTAGGTTTGAGCGGCACGCCTCGACGATGGTCACCTCATCCACTTCGGCGCCATCCTCAAGGAGCACTTCGGCGACCGGTGTTTCCCCCCAGTGCTCATGCGGTGCCCCGAATACCACCACCTCGAGGACACCGGGGAGCGTGGAGATAACACGTTCAAGTTCCGCTGGCCAGATGTTGAAGCCACCGGACACGATCATGTCGTCGACGCGGTCCACGACATAGAGGTAGCCGTTGGCATCCAATCGCCCGACATCGCCGGTGAGCACCCAGCCGTCTATCATCCGCTTGGCAGTCTGCTCGGGATCGTCCCAGATCCCCGTCATCTGACCCTCGCAGCGCAGCGCGATCTCGCCGTGCTCGCCGACAGGCAGCGGCTGGTTCTCCGCGCCGCGGATCTCGACCTCCGCGAAGGGCATGACTCGCCCGGCGGATAGCAGAGGATCCGAGCCGGGGCGTGCGCCGAACCACTCCCGAGGCCCCATGAACGTCACCGGGACGGCTTCGGTCTGCCCGTACATCTGATACAGAGTGTCCCCCAGCACCCCGCGCGCTGCCTGCGCCGTCTTCGCGCTGATTGGCGCGCCAGACACCATGACGACCTTCAGGCCAGGCAGGTCGAGACGCCTGCCGCCGACGTGCGCGACGATATCGGCCAGCATCGTCGGGACCGCGAAGAAGTAGGCGACCTGGCGGTTCTGCAGAATGTCGACCACGCGCGCTGCGTTGAAGGCCGGTTCGAGGATGTTGCAGCCGCCGCCGAGCCAGATAGGGAGGAACAGGTACCCCGAGCCGTGCGAGATCGGCGCGACGTGCAGCATGTTGTCGCCGACGCTCACCGGGGGAACCTGGTAGAACCAGTCCCGTGTCGCGCTCATCCAGGCTCGGTGCGTGTACGAGACGCCCTTCGGCAGGCCGCTTGTGCCAGCGGAGTGCCGGATGATGAAAAGGTCGTCGAGTTGGATCGCAGGATCGGGATCCGTACCCGGGAAGGACGCCAGCCATTCTTCGTAGTCCGCGCCGCGCACGATGACCTGCAACCCTTCGACCTTGACGTCGAGCCCCTCGAGTTCGTGGGCATGCTCGGCGGAGACGACGACCGCCTTGCAGTCGGTGTGCCGGAGCATGTGCTCGTGTGCGCTTGAGGCATTGCGCCTGTACAACGGGACACGGACGATGTTCGCGATGACCGCGGCCAGGTAAAAATCGGCGGCCTCGATCGAGTTGTCCTCAAGCACACCTACCCGGTCACCCGATACCAACCCAAGGGAGAGCAGGGCGTTCGCGAGGCGACACCCCCGGCTCCAGGCCTCGGCGAAGGTCAGCGTCCTTCCCTGGCTGCGGACCGCGATCTGGTCCGCGTGAAACCGTGCTGAGCGGCGCATTGCGGTTCTGATGTCGAGCACTGTGATCTCCGGTCAGTGGCTAGGGCGATCAAGTCGTTCGCGGGCTGCTTCGAGGGCTGTTCCGCCCTCCCGCAGGCCATGGCAGATTCCGGCCAGGCGCGGAGAGACGTCGAGCGCGCCAATGGTCCAGCGGCCGTCGGCGAGAGACGGTCGACCGTACGGGACATCCGCGTTGATCTTGAGGAAGAAGATCATCGTCGAAAGTTCGCCGAGCCCAAGTAGCAAGGTGTTGACATGGGTGCACCCCGCGGCACCTGCGCCCTGCTGCAAGACCGCCCTGCGCCACCCGGACATCAGCGGCACCCCGATGAGCTGCCGGGTCGCGGGGATGACGAACGGGCACTCGGCATAGGGATGCGCGTATGCCTGCACGTCAAGGGCCACCACAATGAAGCCAGGCCCTTCGACCTCGCCGGTCAGCCCGAAGTCGTGAATGGTCGCCGTGTCACCGTCGAAGTTCCCGCCGGTCGCCGAGTCCGTGAGCCGGGCGGTGAACCGGTAACCGTCCGTGCCGTTCGGCACGACTTCCATCGTCTTCGCCCTGGTGACCGATCGCGATGTGGGCGAATCCATGGAGCGGCCTCCGTTGCACACGAGCGTCAACGAATGTGTTGACAGACAGTAGGTTGCACCCTGACCATGGGGCAGTCAAGCCCCTGGTTCCGCATGGCCGAACCCGGGTTCAGAAAGGACACTCACATGCCTACCCTTGCCGTCAACGATGCGGCCGCGCCCGACCTCGACGACCTGCTCAGCGAGCAGGCGATCAACGATCCCAACACGTTCTTCGGGCTGCTTCGCGACGATGCCCCCGTCCGCTGGAATGATCGCTGGCACGGCTGGATCGTGACCAGCTACGGTGACGTGGTCGCAGGATTCCGAGACCACAGAAGGCTGTCGAGTGCTCGCTTCGAGGGTCCGTTTGCGAGGGACATAAACGAGTCACGCTCGCGATACCGCGAACTGATTGACTTCATGAGCAAGTGGATGTTCTCCAACGACCGGCCGTACCACACGCATCTGAGGTCACTGGTCAACGCGGCGTTCACGCCGAAAAGCGTTGACTTGCTCCGTCCGAGGATCCGTGAGCTGGTGCGCAGCCTCGCCGAGCCGCTGGCCGGGCGGGAAGCGAACTTCATGTCTGAGTTCGCCTTTACGCTGCCGGTGATAGTCATCGCCGAGTATCTGGGCATCCCGGCCGAGGCGCGCCAGGACGTGCGCCGTCTGTCCGAGGACCTGGGCGCGCTGATCTTCGTGCAGGGAAGTACCGAGAATCGGTTCGCGAACGGCGAGCAGGCCATGAATGGGCTAGTGGAGATCATTCTCCCCGTGGTTCGCGCACGCACGAGCGAGCCGCGAAACGACCTGATCTCGGCGATGATCCACGCCAACGTTGACGACGATTCCTTCACCGAGGACGAAATCGTTTCCAATGCTGTGCTGATGATGTTCGCCGGGCACGAGACCACAATGAACCTGCTGGCCAACGGCATCGTCGCGTTCGACAGGAATCCGGGGCAGTGGAAGCTTCTCAAGTCCGACCCGGCCAGGCACGCTAGGACCGCCACCGAGGAGGTACTCCGGCTGGATGGCCCGATCAAATCCCTCGCCAGGTGGGCGCGGGAGGACCTCATTCTTGGCGGGAGCCGGATCAAGGCGAATGACCGCGTGCTGCTCGTTCAGCACGCCGCCAATCACGACCCAGAGGCGTTCGCCGATCCGGACCGATTCGACATCACCCGGTGGCCCAACAAGCACGTGGCCTTCGGGTCAGGGATCCACACCTGCCTCGGAGCGCCCTTGTCGCGGCTCGAGGCTCAGGAGGCGTTCGCCTACCTAGCCGAGACGTTCGGCCGCATCGAGGTTCTGACGCCACGGATCCGGTACGTCCCCAACCTGGTGTCCCGCGGACCACTGGATGTTGACGTCCAGTTCCACATGTAAGCGCTCGATCTCCGGGTTGCGCCTAGTGCCCTGCTAGCGCTGGCGGGTGAGTCTGCGGGTAGGTCCCTGTTGAAAGCTCAATCGGGTTTCCCCAGGGATCAGAGCAGTAGCAGATCCGGCACCCCGGCAACACCTCGTGGATGCCGGTCCGTGCCTTGCCTCCGTGCAGCTCTAGCGCCGCAATTGTGCCTTCGAGGTCAGGCGAAGTGAACGCCAGATGCGAGAAGCCGACTCGCCAGTAGTCAAAATGCTCTTCGGGATAGACCATCGCTGGGTGGATGAACTGGAACAATTCGACACCGGTGCCGTTATCGTCGGCCAGATGGGCGATCCGCATCTGGCGCCAGCGGTCGCCGAACACCTCCGTCCGGCGGCTAGCACCCGGTGTCGATGTCGAAGCGGTTTCCGCTCCAACCAGGAGATTGAGGCCGAACACCTCGGTGTAGAAGGCGATTGCCTGATCCAGGTCGCCGACGGTCACTCCAATGTGATTGACGTTCATGGCTGCACCGTATGGACCCGCACGACTCATGTCAACGTAGTCGTTGATTTTGTCTCTTCAAGGTGGCCCGGCCAGGAATGCTCGACAAACTGTGCTTGCGTCGTCCGTGCCGGCCCGGCTACTCAGTGTATCGAAGCGGCGGATCTTGTAATGTCGCCCGACCTGGACCGGCCAGGAGGATGATCGCCGCCATGGGGCAGTTGTCCCGCGCTGCCGCGAGCTGCTCGAAGGTCCACGGGCCTGACGGCGCGAACACCGAAAGCTGATCTTCATCCAGCTGGAATGCGCCGGGAGCCATCCGCAAGCATTGCGTGACGCCGGCACAGAGGTCGTGGTCTACTATCGCGCGGACCTCATCGGGAGCCCCCGCGTCCTGGGCAGCGGTCCTCATCGGCAATCCCCTCTTGGCAGTCCGCTGCCACCGCCGGGAAGTCCCGGGCAAGCTGCCCGAGCTCGAAAATGGCCCGGCTGAGGCGGTAGCGGTCGCCAGTGCGCTCCAGGTAGCCGTTCTCGACGAGAACGGTCAGTATGCGATGCGAGGTGCTCTTCGCCAGCCGCGTCCGCTCGGCGATCTGGGATACCCCTAGCGGGGCTCCGCCGCTGCTGCGGAACGCGTTCAAGATAGCCACGGCCTTGCCGACGCTCGTGCCGAGTTTGGCCACTTCGGTGACCGGGCCAGGTCTGGTGTGCTCTCGTCCGCCCGACGTGAGCAAAGAAGTCTGCACTCGAAGCGTGGTCACGTCCAGCAGCCTCCTACAACTGTCTAAAGAATTCCCTGGAACTGATCCCGCTGATGATCGCGCGCCGGCCGCGCAGCATCAGCTTGGGCGAGTCGATGGTGAATACGCCGCTGACCGCTCCAGCGCGCTCATAGACGGCAAGGTGCCTGGAATCCTCCGCGCTCTCCATGATCGTCACCGAGTCGTCCGGGTGCGGCCGTCCTACCACCTGCAACCGGTGGCCGTGCTGATCAGACCAGACGTAAGGTGGCATGGCGGCCGGTCGCGGCGTGCCCATGATGCTGGCGGCAACGATTTCGCCGTGCTCGCCGGCGCTGGTCCAGTGTTCGATGCGAACGCTCTGACCGAGGAGTTCGTGGGGACGCCTGGCGACGTCGCCGGCGGCGAATATGCCCTCGTGGCCGAGCGCACGCAGGTCGGCGTCACAGGCGATGCCGTCGGTGCGGTCGAGGCCCGTTCCGGCCAGCCAGTCAGTGGCGGGCATGGCCCCGAGGCCCTCTACCACGAGGTCGGCGGCGACGACCGAGCCGTCTGTCAGGGCGAGTTCACTGACCCGGTCGCTGCCGCGTACGGCGGCGATAGTGGTGCCGGTCAGGACACGCACCCCGTGATCCGCGTGCAGCCTGGTGAGCAGGGCGCCCACATCAGGCCCGAGCGACCGGGCCATGGGGGCGGGCAGCACCTCGATCATGGTGACGTCCAGGTGCCGCTTGCGCGCTGCCGCGGCAACCTCGGCGCCAATGAAACCGCCGCCCAGCACGGCAACGGCCGGCCGCTTATCCAGCTCCTCGCGGATCGCGGCGGCGTCGTCGAACGTCCGGAGAGAGCGGAACCCCGCCCACTCCGTGCCCAGCGGATGCCGCCGGGCCCGGGCCCCCGTTGCGATGACCAGCGTCTCATAACCAACAGGCGCGCCGTCGTCCAGCATGATCTTGTGCCCGGCGGGGTCCAGCCCGGTCACCCGGGTGGACAGCCGGAGGTCCAGACTGAGTTCGGCGAGCATCGCTCCGGGCGCGAGCAGCGGCGGCGTCGCCGGTCCGTCCTTGCCTAGCAGCTCCTTGGACAGCGGTGGACGATCGTACGGCGGGTACGGCTCTTCCCCGAGCATCGTTATCGTCTCCGCATAGCCGAGACGGCGGAGCGCTTGGGCCACGCGAATCCCCGCTAGTGATGCGCCCACGATCGTCACGGTCATGGTGGCAATTATGCGTTTCGGCGTCCGTCGCGGCTCGTCTCCCATTCCGCTGGACAGAACTCCGAGGTCCCTTCCGAGCTGCCGGTCCGATGATCCGGTCCCGCCAGCCGGAACGTCGGCATAGGTGCGCTGAGCGGCGCGGGGTTAGACCAGAACGTGCGAGCAACCGGGAAAGGCGGTTAGTAAGTGAAGCGGACGTATGTGTGCCGGGCGGTCGACATTCCCGAGGGCGAAGCCCGGCGAATCGAACTGGATCCTCCGGTTGCCGTGTTCCGGGTCGGCGGGGGGTTCTACGTCACAGCAGACTCCTGCACCCACGAGGAGTGGTCGCTGGGGGAGGAGGGGGAAATCGACGGGTATGAGGTCACGTGCTCGCTGCACCTCGCCCGGTTCGACGTCAGGACAGGCCGCCCGCTGTGCCTGCCCGCCGTCAAAGCGCTCCAGACGTACACCGCGGTGGTCGAGGACGGCAATGTCTACATCACGGAAAACCAGTCGGACACTGGGGCGTTCCTGACGGCACACGGGCAGCGGGTTGACTGACTGCGGGAACGAGCCCGGCCCAGAACCCGTCAGGGGACGCCAGGAGGGCATCGCCAAGTCGTTCCGCCCAGGTGCGCTCGGCACCATACTCGTCGCGCCAGGCCCACGCCGAGCGTGTGTGGACGTGCAGCTCGTACTCTCTGGTGATACCCATAGCGCCGTGCAACTGGTGGGCGCTGCGTAGGCCTATGGTCGCCGCGAGGCCGGCCCGGACTTTCGCGCTCATCACCGCCTCCAGCGCGCCGCTCTGCAGCATCGAATCCGCGGTGCTGGACGAAACCGCCCGGACGGCCGCCCGGGCAGCGGCGTCCGCCGCAGTGACCTCGCCGGCCAGCGCCGCGATCTCCTGCTGAACGACAGGCTGGTCGGCTAGTGGCAGGCCGAACTGTCGGCGCTGGCGAGCGTAGACGACGCTGAGGTCCAGACAGCGTCGTAGCGCCGCGGCGATCTGCACGCTGCGAGCGAGGGCCCCGAGCTGTGCTATCAGGGCAGCGGCGATAGTGCCGCCCGCACCGGGAATGGGGCCGTCCAGCTCGACGGTGTCGCTCGGAAGACCGCCGATGTTTGCGCCTGGCGTCACTCGCGCGCTGCCCGCGGCGACCAGCCCGATGCCGCCCGCGCTGTCGGCAACGAGCATGTAGGTGGCCCAGGACGCCCATGGCACGCGCACTGCCCGGCCTGCGTCGGCGATGACCGGCACGACGCACGCCGTTCCGCCCGGCAGGGTAATGTCCAGCAGGTCAGCGGCCGCATTGGCGATGAGCACCTGGTCCGCAAGTGGTGTCGCCGCCCCGCAGTACGTGGCTGCCGCGGCTACGTCCGCCGCGTCGGCGAGCGTGCCCCCTGTACCGCCCAGTGCCTCGGATAGTCCTACCCGCGTCCAGCCGTTCGCTGCGAGTTCGGTGAAGGCGGCCCGCGCTGCGCCGGCGTCCTGGCTCCCATCGGCCGCCCGCGACTCGCGCCCGTTGAGAAGGGCCCGTACGGCGTCACGCACCTCGTTCATGTGATCCTCGGTTTCCCGGGTGTCCCTTATTGCCGCAGCAGTTCGCGCGCCACGATCCCACGCAAGATCTCGCTTGTCCCACCGCGCAGCGTGGCGTCAGGGCTGTGCAGCACGGCCTCGGTGAGTAGGCGCGTGTACTCGTCCGGGGAGTCGGCGTCGAGTTCCACTGGTGCCAGGCGCCGTGCCGTATCGACGACCTTGCGTTCAAAGCGGCTGCCGAGGTCCTTGACCAATGCCGCTTCCACATTTGGTGACTCGCCGCGCTCGAGTGCGTCGGCGACAGCGGCCGACAGTGCCCGGAGGGTCTGAAGCTCGGCGGCCAGCTCGCCGAGTTCCGCAGCGGCTGCACCGGCTCGTGCCGCGAGGGCGGTAAGCAGAGGCATGTTGGACAGGTACCGCTCCGGCCCGCTGCGCTCGTAGGTGAGCTCGGCGACTACCTGCTGCCATCCGCGCCCTTCGGTACCCAGTAGCGCGTCGGCGGCTACTTCGACGTCAGTGAGCACGACCTCGTTGAAGTGGTGCTGCCCGTCAAGGGTGATGACCGGCCGAATTTCGACGCCAGGCGCGTCGAGCCTGATCAAGAGCTGGGACAGGCCGGCGTGCCGTCGCTCCGCGTCGAGCGGTGAGGTTCGGACTAGCGCGAGCATATGGTGTGCCTGGTGTGCGTGGGACGTCCAGATCTTGGTCCCGTTGAGAACCCAGCCGTCGCCGCGGCGGCTGGCAGCGGTGCGGATCGAGGCGAGGTCGGAGCCGCTGTCCGGCTCGGACATGCCGATCGCGAAAAAGCAGTCGCCCGCCGCCATCTGGGGAAGATACCGCCGCCGCTGTGCTGGCGTTCCGTGCTTGAGCAGGCTAGGGCCGATCTGCCGGTCGGCGAACCAGTGGGCGGCGACGGGCGCGCCGGCCGCGAGCAGTTCTTCCACCACTGCCAGCCGTTCGCGCTCGCTGCGCGCGCCGCCCCCGTATTCGCGTGGCCAGGTCATGCCGATCCAGCCGCGTTCAGCAAGGCTGCGGCTGAAGTCAGGGTCAAAACAGGACATCCATGCGTCGCAGTGCGGGGTGAACTCACCGCGTTTGCGCGCGTCGTCCAAGAATCGCCTGACCTCCTGGCGGACCGCCAAGGGGGTCCTGTCGGCCTGGCCAGGGTGACCGTCGCTGGCGATGTCCACGCCTCCCATTTACAATCCTCAACATAAATGTTGATTGTCTGGCGTTCGCAGCGCCGCAGTTCCTTCTGTTCAGCAGGCTTCACCGATCAGCGTGGCCGACTGCCTGAGCAGCCGGATCGTAGCTGCCGGGATGCGGACGCTGGTGGTGAAGCTGACCGATACGCTGGCCACCACTGTCCCGGTGCGGTCGATGATCGGCGCGCCGATGCAATGGGCGCCGAGACAGGCGCCCTCGCTATCTTCGGCGATTCCGGTAGCCCGCACGTTGGCGAGCGTTGAGCGCAGCACCGCCTGATTGACGACGGTCCGCGGGGTAAGCCGCGGCACCCGCTGGCTTAGCGCCTCCTCTTGGACTTCCGGGTGCGCGAACGCCAGGATCGCCTTGCCGAGCGCGGTGCACAGCGCCGGGACGCGTCCCCCGACCCGGCTGGGCAGGTCGACCGCACGGTGACCGTAGATCTTCTCGACGTACAGCACGTCAGAACCATCCAGGACCGCGAGATTCACCGTCGCATGGCTGGCTTCATACAGGTTGGTCATATAGGGCATCGCGATCGACCGCAGGCTGCGCGGTCGGCAGTCGGACACCATGTTGCCGAGTTCGAAGATCGCTCGGCCGAGCCGGTACCTGGCGTCAACGCGCTCTACATAGCCGTGTTCGACCAGGACGGCGAGCAGCCGATGGGTGGTGCTCTTGGGCAGCTGAGCCCGGGCGGCGATCTGCGAGACGCCGAGCAAGGTACCTTCGCCAAGGAAGACGTCGAGAACCGTCAGCGCCTTGCCGACGCTCGTGTCCAGTCCCGGTGATCCCGTGGGCGGGCTCAGCTCGATGCGGAGGTCGCTAGGCGCCGAGACCGCCTCGGAAAGAAGTGTGGTCATCCAGACTCTCCTCGGTGAGAACCTCGGCCTTACGTGTGATGCAGGTAACTGTATGCCGACTGCCGAATGTCGTCAACGTATGTGTTGAAAAATGTATTGTTCCATGTCATTGCGCTGTGCCGCCATATCGACCCAGCGCAATGACCGGCAGTCGCCCGCAGGGACGGCCAGTTCTGCCCCGTGGAACGAGTGGCTGGGCCGGCTAGCCGAGCCCAGCCAATAGTGAGGGCAGCAAGCTCCCGACCGTGTCCGGGAGCGCGCTGCCCGCAGGGCGGCCTACCGAGGAGACCCCAACGTGGAACTGACACAATCCGATGAACTGGCGGCGGTCGCTGAGCTCGCGCGCGGCCTCGGGCTGGACAAGCTCTCGCCCGCCGCGAGGTCGGCTGAGGCCGCCGGCCAGGTGGACGACGCCGTATGGCAGGCGCTGACCGGCAGCGGTCTCACCACCGTCGCACGGACCGAGCACGGCGGAGACGGGGTGATCGACGCGGTCACCCATATGGTGGCCGCGGAGCACCTGGCGTACGGTGATCCGGGCATCGCGCTCGCCGCGCTATGGAGCGGTGCGGCCGCGCTGCTGCTCAGCGAACATGGCACCACGACACAGGCCGGGCACGCCCGCCGCCTGTGCTCTGATGCCTCGGCACGAGGTGCTCTCGCCATGTATGAGGCGTTCGGCCGGGGGCCGGACGAATGGACCACATCGATCACCACTGACGGCAGTCGGCTGACGGTGCGGGGGAGCAAGGTAGCCGTGCCGTTCGCCGCGGCAGCCGATGTGCTTGTTGTCATCGGCACCGACCCGTCGACTGGCATACTGCGCGCTGCGGTCGTGCCTGGCGGCGACACAGGCGTCACCCTCGACCCGGCTTACGGATCCATAGGCCTCGGCGTGGCCCAGTCCCGCGGGGTCGGCTTCGACGTCTCGCTGCCGGCCGATGCCGCGCTTGGCGGCGACTCATCCGATCCGGTCGCACTCGCGCTGAGCGTCGAGCGGATCCGGCTGCTCGTCGGCGCCGCCGCGGTCGGCACCGCGCAGCGCGCCCTCGACTACGCGGCCGAGTACGCCCAGCAGCGCGTCGCGTTCGGCCGCGCGATCGCGGGCTTCCAGGGTGTGTCGTTTCTGCTGGCCGACAAGCAGATGCGGGTGGAGGCCGCACGACTCGAAGTGACCGAGGCCGCCGCCTCAATCGACCTTGGCCGTAAAGGCGCCGACGACGTGCGCAGCCTGCGGCACGCCGTGCGGGAGGCTGTCAACTACGCGACCGAGACCGCGGCGATGACGACACGCGACGCCCTGCAGGTGCTTGGCGGCCACGGATTCCTCGACGATCATCCCGTCGAGCTCTGGTACCGATCGGCAGCCGCGCTCGCCGCCGTAGATTTCGACCCGCTGTGCTCGGCATTCGCGCCGGCTGTCTAAGGAGGGCAAATGAGTCTGTCGTTCCAGTTGAGTGACGAGCTCACCGACTACGGCCGAAAGCTCCGTGACTGGTCAGTGCACGAGGCGCGACCGCTGGCCCGCGAGGCGGACGACCGGCATGCCCTTCCCGACGGCTGGTCAAAGGTTCTCGACAGCTGCCCGGTGGGAGTCGGCCGCACCGACGTCCCGGACGCTGAGCCGATCCCGGCCTTCCCCGACGGCGAGAAGGTCACCATGCTCGTCTACTACGAGAACCTGAATTACGGCGACCCGTGGGTAATGACCGCGATCGGCGGCGGCATCGGCCACCTGCCGGTGAAGAAGATCGGCACCCCGGCCCAGATCGAGAAGTGGTATACGCCGGTTATCACCTCCGGGCTCACGACCGGTTTCGCGTTGACCGAGCCGCAGTGCGGGTCGGACACATCCCGGATCGAGACCACCGCGATGCGAGACGGCGACTCCTGGGTGCTGAACGGAAGCAAGATCTTCTGTTCCGGCGGGGCACGGGCTGAGTACATCACCGTGTTCGCGACGACGGACAAGTCAGCCGGTCCTCGGGGCATCGCGGTGTTCGTCGTGCCGAAGGACACGCCAGGGCTCATCATCGTGAAGCCTAACGAGTCGAAGCTTGGGATCCGCTCCCAGCTGACGTCGGAACTGCGGTTCGAGAACTGCGTCATTCCAGTGGAGAACCGCCTCGGGTGGACGGCCGCCGGTCCCGCTGAGAACGGCTCAGGCGTCAGCGGGCAGGCGGGCGCGCTCAGCGCACTCGCGGATAACCGGCCCAACGTCGCCGCGTGGGCGATCGGCTCGGCGCAGGCCTCGCTTGACGTGGCACGCGAGCGGCTGGTCGAACGCCGTGCCGGGTTCACCGGCCGCCGCTGGGAGCTAGTCGAGACCGAGCTCGGCCGGATGAACTCGGCTCTCGACCGGGGCCGCCGGCTGAACCTGAAGGCGCAGTACCTCGTCGACCAGGGAACTCCGTCTCGTGTCGCTGCGGCCATCGCGAAGGGATTCTCGCCGCAGACGTGCGAACGCGTCGTGCTCCGCTGCATGCAGCTGCTCGGACCGGAAGGGACGAGCAAGCAGCTGCTGCTTGAGAAGTGGTACCGCGACATCAAGATCATAGACATCTTCGAAGGCACGGGTCAGATCCAGCGGCTGCTCGTGGCGCGGCAGCTAATGGGCCGGGCCGTCGGCTGATCCCACGGGGGTTGCACATGAACACAGCACTGCTGACCCGGCCGGCTCGGTAGCCGGCAGTGGAGCTCGGTTTCGCCTATCCCATCCACCTCTTCGGAGTCGGCCGGCTCACGCAGGCGGCGCGGTTTGCCAGTGAACTCGGTTACACCTCGCTGTGGACCGGTGAGACGCGCGGCCCGGAGATCTTCTCCTGCCTCGCGATCGCGGGAACGGCGGCGCCCCGCCTGTCGCTGGGCACCGGCGTCATCGCCCTCCAGCTGCGTGGTCCCCTGCTGACTGCCATGTCGGCGGGTACCTTGCAGGCCGTCCATCCCGATGCGGAGGTCTTCCTTGGTATCGGCGTATCGGGCCGTGCCGTCGTCGAGACGTGGCACGGCGAGAAATTTACCGACCGGCCGGTCGCGCAGACGCGGGAGCTGGTCGAGGTACTCCAGCTGTGTTTCGCCGGCGAGCCGTTCTCGTTTGCTGGCGACTTCTATAACCTGCCCAGGTCACGGATGTCCATTGAGCTTCCGCGGCGCAAGCCGAAGATCGTGATCGGGGCCCTCAACCAGCGGATGCTGCGGCTGGCGGGCGAAGTCGCCGACGGTGTCCTGCTCAACGCCCTCCCCGCAAGCGCGATCGGCTGGGCCGTCGACCAGGTCCGTGACGGCGAACGCCGCGGGCACCGGCCGACCGGATCCTGCCGTATTCACGCGCTGCTGAGGCTTGGCCTCGGCGACCGGGACCGCCAGCTGCCGGCGGGCCGCCAGAGCTTGTTCAGCTACTGCACCGTCGACGGCTACGCCCGCGCGTTCGCGCGCGCCGGGTTCGGCTCGGAGGTCGAGGCCGCGCTCGAGGCGCACCGAGCGGGGAACCGGACCGAGGCGCTCGCCGCCATCAGCGATGCGATGGTGGACAGCATCGAGATCGTCGGCGACGAGCGGCGAATCGCGGACGCGCTGCGCGCCTACCTGGACGCTGGCGTCGAATCCCCGGTCGTCATCCCCCTGCTGGACGAGGAGCACCCAGTGGAATCTTTCGAGGCCACGCTCAGCGTCCTGTCCGGCACGTCCGCGCTGGAGGCCCGGTGACCACGCATTCACCTGTCACGCTGCCCTACGAGCGGCTAGGGTTGCCGTCCCAGACCGACGTACGCGTGGTCGAACCGGATGCTGCGGTTGACTACGCCCTCGCCACGAACGACCCGAATCCGCTGTACCTATCGGGTCAGCTCGCGCCGCCGATGTTCGTCGTCGTTCCAGGCGTCGCCGCGATGGGGGCGGTTACCGCCGAGCTGCTGAGCGCTGACATGATCGCGCATTGCGTCGAGGCGGGGCACGACATTCATTACGCCCAGCCGCTCGTCCCCGGGACAGAATTGCACACCACCGCGAGCGCCCACGCGATCGCGGGGGGCCGGGCAGGCGACCGGCTCGTGGTGCGGATCGAGTCCCGCACCGCCGCGGGCGAACTGGCCGCGGAGCAGTTCTCCACGATCACCGTCCGTGGGCTGACAGGCAGCCGCACGGGCGGGGGGAACGTGCCTGATCATGCCTTTCCCGCGGCGGCGCGGCGCGCCCAAGTCGGTACGCTATCTGTCGCCGTCGACGCTGACCAGACATATCGCTACCGCCATGCGTCCGGCGACGACATGCCGATTCATATCGACGATGAGTTCGCGCGGTCCGTCGGGCTGCCGGGCATCATCGCGCACGGGTTCTGCACGATGGCCATGTGCTCGCGCGCAGTCCTCACACTGGCCGCGGACGGCGACGCGTCGCGGCTGCGCCGTCTCGCGGTGCGGTTCCGCAACTTCGTCCGGCCGGGTACAACCGTCGACACCACTGTGTTCGAAGGGACCCAGCCTGGACTGTTCCACTTTGAGGCCACCTCGGGCGGCAGAACCGTCATCTCGGACGGTCTGGCGGTCATCGGCCTGCCTGGGTGACCCGCCCGTCGCGCTATCCAAGGAGGAGCCCGATGCTCGGTGACGTGACCATCGCAGAGATCGGCGACAGCTTGTCGGCCGCCTACTGCGGGCGCTTGCTCGCTGACGTCGGCGCGCACGTCGTCCGGCTCGAAGCCGGACAGCCCACACCGCTAGCGAGCGCGGATCCTGATTATGCCGCCTATCTGCATTCCGGAAAGCAGCTGGCAGTAGCCGCCGACGGGATGACGCCGGCCTTGTCCAGGCTCGTGAGCCAGGTCGACGTGGCTGTGTGCGACAGTGCCGCCACCTTCGGGCTGCTCCGCGAGCTCCGCCGCGGGACGAACCCGGCCCTCGTCATCGTGTGCGTGTCCGATTACGGCCTTACCGGCCCGAACGCAGGCACCGCGGCCAGCGAGCTCACGCTGCAGGCCGAGGCTGGACACGCGGTCATGCACGTGTCGTCGTCGTCGCCCCCGTTCGTGACCGGGCTCCCGATGTCGCAGCTGTCGGGTGGACTGCAGGGCGCCATCGGTGCTGTGCAAGGGCTGCTCGCCCGTGACGCGGGAGGCGAGCAGATAGAAGTCGACGTGTCCCGCTTCGAGTCACTGGTGTGGCTGCTGACCTTCCCCTGGGCCTGGGAACAGGTTGAAGGACACGTCCCGTACTGCGTGCCGATCCGAGGTCACGCGCCGTTCATACCACCGATGAACACGGGGCCGGAGTTCCTCCCGGCGAAAGACGGCTGGGTTTGCCTGGCGGGCAACGTGCCGGCGCAATGGACGGGCCTCAAGCGCATGATGAAAATCCCTGAACTCGACGATCCCCGATTCGATCAGGTCGCCTCGCGGGCGCAGTACCTGGACGAGCTAGCCCCGCTGATGCAGAGCTTCACATTGCGGCACACGGTCGAGGAACTCGTCGACCTGGCCCAGCAGCACCGTGTTCCGGTTGCTCCCGTGACCACGCCGTCGTCCGCCTACCGTCTGCCTCCCTACAGCGAGCGCGGCTCTACCGTGACCGGCGTGGCCGGAGATTTCCGGCAACCGAAGCCGGCGTTCCGGTTCACGATGGCCGGCCCGGCGCGGGCACCGGGTGTGTCGCCGTCGGCGACTCCCGCGCTCCCGCTCAAGGGACTGCGGGTCGCGGCGTTCGAGGTCTTTCACGCTGGCCCGCTGGTGACTCAGTACCTTGCGGGACTTGGCGCGGAAGTCATCAAGATCGAAGCCGTGAACCGGCCAGATCTCATCCGCTACGCCGGCGTCCCGGGCACGGTTGACCGCGCCTGGGAGCGAGGCGCGACATTCATCGCGCTCAACATCGGCAAACGCGGCATCACCGCCGATCTGTCCGATCAGACTGGCATCGAAATCGTGCGGAAACTGCTTCGGACGGCGGATGTCATCCTAGACAATTTCGTGCCGAGAACCCTGGACAGCCGCGGGCTCGACTATGCCGGCGTGCGTGAGCTCCGCCCGGACGCGATCATGATCCGCATGCCCGGCTGGGGGCTGACCGGGACCTGGTCCGGTCGGCCCGCCTATACCGAACTGGTCGAGTCCGCATCCGGCTCCGCCTCGCTCTCGGGGACGGACGATGGCGTGCCGCACCGCACGGGAACCGTGTTCGACCCCATGTCCTCGGCCCTGTCGGTCTTCGCCACGCTCGTCGCGATCCGCCACCGGCAAGTCACCGGCGAGGGAGGCCAGGCCGAGATCGCTCTCTGCGACACGCCGCTGCAATTCACGGCACAAGCGATGATTGCCGCGTCGCAAGGCAAGGAACCCGCCCCGCTGCGCGGCAACCGGTCGTCGGCCATGGCCCCGCAGGGCATCTACAAGTGCCGCGCCGATGAGTGGGCTGGGTTCACGATCGCCGACGACGCGCAATGGGCGGCGTTTGCCGGGCTGCCCGGGACCGAGTGGGCCGCGGCCAGCCGTTTCGCTGCCGCGGCCGACAGGCTGGAGCATCACGACGAGCTCGACAAGCTAATCGGGCAATGGTCAGCGGGCTTCGTCGCAGCGGACCTGGTCGAGATGCTGCGCGGCGCCGGCATCGCGGCAGCGCCGCTTTCCATCGGTGCGGAGCTCATCGACCACCCCCAGATCAGAGACCGCGGCCGCGTCTTCCAGGCCCCCCACCCGGTCGCTGGCCAGCTCACCTTCATCGGCTACCCAGCAAGGATGTCCACCCTGCCGCGGCTTCCCGACGCGACCGCGGCACCCACTCTCGGACGGGACAACGCCGCAGTGTTGACAGAGCTCGGCTACAGCAGCGAACAGATCGCCGAACTGTCCGAAACCGGGGCCATCGGTTCTATCCCCTACGCGAAGTAGAGGCCTGCTCATGGGAGCGGCTGAAAACAAAGCGATGGTCGTCGAGTTCTTCCGGCGGGGCATGACGTCCGACGCCGCGGCCGGGCTCCTCGCCTCTGATTTCCGGGCATGGGTACCAAAGGGCCTGGCCCCCTTGCTCACAGACGGGCATGAGAGCCTCGCCGGGGCCGCGGGGCTCAAAAAGATGGAGACGGTCGACGAGGCCGTCTACCGCGACGGCGTCGTCAACTCGTCGGTCGTCTACATCGTCGCGGACGGCGACTGGGTAGTGCTGTGCTTCGACGTCACCGCGACCACCCACGACGGGGACGACTATGCGAACCGCTACGTGTTCTCCGTCCACTGCCAGGACGGAAAGATCACCGAGATGTGGGAGCTGACGGATACCAAGCACTGGATGGACGTTGTCGCCGCGACAACGCAGCAGCGCGCCGCGATCCGCACCCGGCTACGCGGCGGCAGATCTGCGGTATAACCCCTGTCAGGGGAGTGCGGTCACGACGGCAGGGGCCGCGGCTGGTGAACGGGAATGTCCATGCCGTCCACTTCCACGATCACCTCAGCGTCCGCGCGCACGCAGTCTTCGAAGAGTTCACGCGCCGTAGCGATGATCAGCTGGCGAGCTACATTCGCCGGACTATTCGCAAGAATTCCGGCGGGCAGAACGCGACTGTGGAACGGCTCGCCACCTCGCGCCTAGCATCATCGTGCGCCTCTTATAGACAACTGAGGGGCCGGGATGGCGGATCTGGCCGTCAGGTAAGAATGAGAGGTTTTCGTGCTCGCAGAGCTGGACGGCCAAGTCGCGGTGGTGACTGGCGCCGCAAGGGGAATTGGACGGGCGATCGCCTTGCGGCTGGCTAGGGCCGGCGCGGATCTCGTGCTCGCCGATATCGATCTCGCGGCCGGGAAAGCCTACGGCGGTGAACTCACTGCCGACTCGGTGGAGGCCGAGGTTGTCGCGCTAGGCCGTCGCGCTATAAGCGTTGAGGGCGACCTGGGCGAGCGACCCGTCGCGGCGCGAGTTTTCGAGCAGGCAATGCAGAGCTACGGACGTGTCGACGTCCTGGCGGTCGCGGCCGGGGGAGCACTCAGCTCGGCCGAGACGAGCTTCGCTACCATCACGACCGCGGCAGACCAGGATCTTCTGTTCCGTGCTAACTACACCGCCCTCGTCAATTGCTGCCAGGAGGCGGCACCGCACATGAGCGCGCAGAAGTCTGGCTCGATCGTCACCATCGTGTCGCAGGCGGGTTCGTACGTCCAGCCGGATGGCCGGCTGGCTCATTACGCGGCGGCAAAGGCCGCGGCGATCAGCTTTACCCGGTCGCTCGCGGCCGAGCTGGGCCCAGACGGAGTCCGGGTGAACGCGGTGGCACCAGGTGCAACATTGACGCCGCGAGTGGCTGCCCTTGCCGCTGAGCGCAATATGGTCACCGAGGAATCAGCAAGCGGCACCGCCTTGCGTCGCCTTGGCCTAGCGGACGACATTGCGAAGGTCGTCCATTTTCTCGCGTCAGATCTTGGCGGCTGGGTGACCGGGCAGTGCATTGCCGCAACCGGCGGGCAAATTCCGCTTGGCCCGTTCTGAAGAGCGATCGATATGCCCTCTGCCGAAGGATTGGTGCAGATATTGAAAATTCAAGTTCAGGCCTAACGTCTGTGGCGGCTTCGGGTTCGTTCCGTCTCGACGGCAAGGTCGCGGTAATCACGGGAGCGAGCCGGAACATCGGCGCGGCGATCTCGCGCGCTTTTGCTGAGGCGGGCGCGGATCTCCTGCTCGTTGCCCGTGGGGAAGAAAGGCTGATCCGGTTCGCCCAGCAACTGCGGGCCGAAACCGGTCAGCGTATAGAGACGCTTGTTGCCGACGTGACAGACCCGGCAGCGGCGCACGCGGTATCGGAACGCATAGATACCCGCTTTGCCGCGGTGGACATTCTTGTTAACAATGCCTATGCCGCGGGAAACCCGGGAGCCCCCGTCGTTGATACCACGGACGAGGAATGGGACCATGCGCTCGACGCGAACCTGCTTGCTCCAGTCCGCCTGTACCGCGCGCTCGTGCCTACCTTGGAGCGACGCGGTGGCTCCATTATCAACGTCGTCTCCGGGTCGGGGTTCCTGCCCACCCCGGGAGGCGCGGCGTACGGTGTTTCGAAGGCCGCATTGTGGATGCTGACGCGGTATCTCGCGGTGGAAGCGGCACCGCGGGTGCGGGTCAACGCACTGTGTCCCGGCATAGTCAGTCCGGATGGCGAGCCGGAGCACGATGTGCAGCGTCGGCTTCTTCCGCTAGTACCGATGGGCAGGCTGGGACGGCCCGAGGAGATGACCGGAGCGGCCCTGTACCTCGCCTCGGACCTCTCGAGCTACACGACCGGCGAGGTGATTTTCGTCAACGGCGGTAGGCCCTGGTGACAACCTGATCCCATGCGGCAGGTCCCTCGGTGCTCCAAGACAAGCGACTACATAGTGATCGCAATTCGAATGGGATTACCCGTCCGATTGCGCAATCTATTAATGGCCGCGCCGTAGTCATCCAGGCTGTGCACGTGCGTGATCGTCCCTGAGATGTCCAGTTGCCCGGAAGCGATTAGATCGAAGATCTCCGAAACATCATTGTTATCCCTGAATCCGAATGACCCCCGCAACGTCAGCTGTCGTCCGACCAGCGTCTCCTGGCGGACCGAGAGCTCAAGACGATCGGACACCACGCCGACCGCGACGCACGTCCCCCCGGCACGCAGCGCGCGAAGGCCCTCATCTATGACACCTGGTGCGCTGACGAAGTCGAAGGCCGCGTCCACCCCGTCGGGAACGAGCGCGCGGATCGCGCGACCTGCTGGACCCTGGCGCGCATCGATGACGTGATCAATACCGAATCTGGGTGCACGTTCCAGCGCGCCGTCATAACTGTCAACGCCGATCACTGTCGCCCGGAACAGCTGTTTCAGCATGATCGCGGCGTGCAAGCCCAGGCCGCCCAGTCCGAAGACCGCCGCGGTCGCTCCTGGCTTTACCTCGGACCGTCGAATGGCCTGGAGCGGTGCCCCGATGGCATCAGTGGCCATTGCCCCTGTCGCGAAATCGACGGCTTCGGGCAGCGGAATGCAGTTCGACGCGGGCGCGATGACGAAATCCGCGTGCCCCCCGTCACGGTCGAGCCCAAGGATTGTAGGACGGCGGCACAGGTAGGGCTCGCCACCCCGGCAGAGCGTGCACTCACCGCAGACAATCATGGAGTTCACGGCGACGCGCTGGCCGACCAGCGCCGAATCCACTTCCGCTCCGACAGCGTCGACGACGCCAGCGATCTCGTGCCCGAGCGTGACAGGTGTACTCGCTCTGGTGTCACCGTCAATAATGTGAAGGTCCGTCGCGCAGACGCCGCATACCCGGGTGCCAACACGAACCTCCCGGGGCTTCGGCTGCGGTACCGGTACAAGCTCGACCGCCGGGCTCGTCTTGGGCTCCCGCAACCGTGCGGCCCGCATTACATCTGCCACTTCCGAACGGTCGCATTTTCGCAGCTAGCGAAGCAACGACGGCGTTCCGTTCGATGGAATCTCAGCGCGCTAGGCGGTTGGCGACCTCGGGCTGGGCCGCTGAGCCGGGGACCATGACCAGGCCGGTACGTTGCACGTCCATCCCGTGGGCGATTCGGTCCCAGGTCGCCGCCGACGAGCCACGGTCCCGCAGTACGTGCTTCTTGACCTTCGCGGACGCCGTGCGCGGGAACTCCTCGGCTATCTCGAAGTAGCGGGGAATCATGTAATGCGGCATCCGGTCGACACAGAACCGGAGCAGCCCGCCGAAATCGATTTGGGCGCCGGGCTCCACTGTGATCCACGCCTTTACCTCGTCCTCGGTGGCGACCGCGGTCCTGTCAGCGACCACTGCGGCGTCGGTAATGCCTGGGTAGGCGCGCACCACGGCTTCGATCTCGAAGCTGGCTATGTTCTGGCCGCGGCGACGGATTGCGTCTTTCGCGCGGTCGACGAAGTAGAAGGTGCCGTCGGTGTCGCGGCGGAGCAGGTCGCCGGTGTGAAACCACCCGTTGCGCCAGGCGGCAGCCGTCGCTGCGGGGTTGTCCACGTACTCCGTGGTGATCAGCCAGGGCCGCTCGCTGCGGATGATGGCTTCGCCCGTGCGCCCGGCGGGGACCTCCACATCGTGTTCGTCGACTAGGCGCACTTCCCAGCCTGGCAGCAGCCGGCCCGTCGACCCCGGTGGCAGCGGATCACGCGGGTCTGCGGCAATGGCGCACGACGTTTCCGTTGAACCGTAGCCGATGGCGAGGTGCTGGATGCCGAACCGTTCGGCGAAGCCCTTCGGGTCGGCAGGAAGCGGGACGGTGACAACGACGCGCAGCTTGTGCTGCCGTTCGGCGCCGCGGGGCTGCTGGCCCTCAAGGAAAGAGATCATCGTGCTGTACAGCTGGCTCACCGTCGCGCCGGTGTCCCGTGCGACCTCCCAGTAACCGCGCAGCGCGGGACGGGTGCGAACGCTGATTCTGGTCTCGTTGCCGATCGCGGCGTGCAAGAAATAGAGCGCGCTCACGTGCACCATGGGCAGGTCCGCGAGGTAGGTGTCCGAAGCGCCGATGCCGAAAAGCGAGAAGTTCACCTGCCCGCTGTTCGCGCTGTGCGCGTAGGTGACCCGCACGAGCTTGGAGGGGCCGGTCGAGCCAGAGGTCAGGGCGAGGCTGACTGGGTCCCATGGTTCGATTGGCCGCTGGAGTGCGGGAGCTTGCGGGGAGTACCCGCTGAGGTCGGTCGGCTCAAGCACATGCGGTGGCCTGCCGATATCGGTCATGCACTCCATCAGATGAGGACGGAACTCCGGTGCCGTCACCACCACTGTCGGCTTGGCCAGCGCTAGCAGGTGACTGAGCAGCGGGCCGCGAAGGGCGGTGTTGACCGGTACGACCGGTGCTCCGAGCATCGCGGCACCCCACCAGGTGCGCAGATACGCCTCCCCGTTAGGCAGTGCTGCGGCCACCGCGGACTCCTGCGTGACTCCGCTACCCCTCAGCGACATCGCGGCCGAGTACGCGGCGTGCAGCGCCTGCTGCCGGGTCCAGGTAGTGCCGTCCTCGAAGACCACGAGTATCTCGCCTGGCGCCCTGCGCGCCCCGCTTTCCAGCAGGTTCCGGACGACCACGCGATCGGGATCCATCACATCGAACATTGCGCGCACCTCTCACGTCGGCACTGGCGCCGGGGAGGCCTGAAACGCGTTAGGCGCTCAGACCCCCGTCGACCAGGTACTCCCCCCCAGTGCAGTATGAACTTTCATCGGACGCGAGGAATACAGCAAGCTCAGCGACCTCGGTCGGCTGGCCCATCCGGCCGAGCGGTATCGCCTCGAGCATGGCAGCGCGGCGCGCCCGACGCATGTGCGCCAGCGGCGGAGTCTCGATCGAGCCGGGAAAAATCGCGTTAACCCGGATACCAGCCGGGCCAGTTCGATAGCCGCGGACCGGGAGATGCCGCGCAGCGCGAACTTGGTAGCGACATACGCGGTCATCTTGGCCTGACCGCTCAGCCCGCCGGTGCTCGAGATATTAATGATCGATCCTCCGCGACCGATGCGGTCATCACTGCCGATACCGTCCTAATGCCGATGAAAGGGCCAATCTGGTTGACGAGGATCATGCGTTGGAAGGCCTCGACGGTCAGCTCGGGTATGGTCGCCGCCTTGAACAACCCTGCATTGTTCACCAGGACGTCCACGCCACCGTGCGAGGCGGTGACGTCGGCTATAACCGACGCCCACAGCGATTCGTCGGTGACGTCTAGATGGTGGTACTCCGCGGTGCCGCCGAGCTCGGCGGCGAGCGCCTTCCCGGGCTCGTCCTGTACATCTGCCACGATTACATGAGCCCCCTCATCCACGAAGCGCCGCGCTTCGGCGGCTCCTTGTCCCTGGGCGGCTCCTGTGATCAGGCAGATTTTCCCCTTAAGTCGCGGCATGATCCGAGTCAACCTGAGGACCCGCGCGCGGCATACCCAGTTGTTCCGTCACCCGAAACGTTCTCTACAACCGTGTCACCGGCTGCCTACGATTCCATTGTCTGGAACTGCGAGATTGCCACGCCGGGCGACCCGGTCAATCCTCATGTGGAGGCGAGGCGAATCCAGGTCGGAGGGTGAACGTAGTGGTCGACATTGGCCAGATCGTGGTTGATGATCCTGAACGGGGCCGGTTTACGGTGCACCGTTCGGCGTTCACTTCGCAGGAGGTGCTTGACCGGGAGCGGAAGCTGATCTTCGAGGCGTCCTGGCTCTACGTTGGTCATGAGTCGGAGATCAAGGATCGTAACGACTTCCTGACCCGCCGCGTCGCCGGCCGCCCGGTGATCTTCACCCGGGACAGGGACGGCGCACCCCGGGTGCTGCTGAACACGTGCCGCCACCGCGGCGCCGAGGTGTGCCGGGTGAAACGGGGCAGCGCCCGCGTGTTCACCTGCTTCTATCATGGCTGGGCGTACGACGGCACGGGTCGGCTGGTGAGCGTGCCCGATGGCGGGGCGTACTCGCCAGCGTTCGACCGGAGCACGCTCGGCCTGCACCAGCCGAGGATCGACAGCTATCGCGGATTCGTGTTCGTGAACCTGGGTGGTCAGGCTGATCCGCTGGCCGACTACCTCGACGACGCGCGGTACCTAATCGATCTGCTCGCTGACCAGTCGGCGGAGGGCATGCAGATCGTCCGCGGCCAGCACAACTACTCCATGGACGCGAACTGGAAGCTGCTCATGGAGAACGGCATCGACGGCCAGCACGGCATGACCGTGCACCAGACCTACTTCGAGATGATGGGCAACCTCGGCAGCCCGCCGACGCTCATGGCCGACTCGCGGGTCTTGAACACGGGGATAGACCTGGGCCGGGGTCACTCGATGACGCTGTCCCCTGAGCTCGGCTCGCCGTTCCTGAGCGACGAGGTGCGCCGCGAACTCCAGCTCCGTCGTAGCGACCATGTTCGGCGGCTGGGCGAGGCGTATACGCACCAGATGCTCAACACCACGCGTAACGTCAACGTCTTCCCAAACCTTGTCCTCATCGATATCCAGTTCGGGATCCAGATCCGCACGATGTGGCCAGTGTCGCCAGGGCACACGGAGATTACTGGCTGGCAGCTGACCCCGTCCGACGCCACGGACGAGGTGCACGGCTACCGGATGACGAACGCGATGACATTCTGGGGTCCCGCCGGGCTCGCGACGCCGGATGACATCGAGGCGCTTGAGCAGTGTCAGCGGGGATTCGCGGCCGAGGGCGAGGTGGGCTTTTCCGATCTTTCCCGCGGGATCGGGCGTCTCGAGACGCCCGGCGGCGGCGAGCTTCCGCAGCGCGCCTTCTGGCGCGCCTGGAACGAGCGAATCAACGGGGTGCCGTACGTGCAGGAAGGCACACCTTGGGACCGAGGTTATCTCGCAAGCGTCGGCGGGAGCGAGCCTTAGCCAGGTCCCGGCACTGCCGAATTGGAAATGTCGTGACGATCGGCTCGTCAGCCGGTGCTGACCTGGAAGTGCATGTCGTGATCGTCGGCGCCGGGCCGAGCGGCTTGACGACCGCGATCGACCTCGCCCGGCGCGGAGTGTCATGTGCCCTGCTCGAGCGCCGCCCGGTGCCCGCGCCGTGGCCGAAGGCCGATCGGGCGAATGCTCGAACGATGGAGATCTACCGCCGGATGGGCCTGGCCGAACGGATGAGGGCAGCCGGGTATCCCGCCGTGAACCCGATGGACGTGTTCGTCGTCGAGCGGCTCTGCGATCCGCCTGTCGCCCGTTTGCCCTATCCCTCAGTGCAGTCGTCCCGGGAACGGATCGCCGCCACTCGCGATGGCTCGGAGCCACTAGAGCCGTACCAACTCGTATCGCAGAACGCGATCGAGCCGCTGCTGAAGAGCGTTGCCGAAGAAACGCCGAATCTCGTCGTCCGTTACGGCTGGGAGGCCGTCGCAGCTAGCCAGGACGACGACGGCGTAACAGTGACGGCGCAGACGAGCGACGGCGAGGAGCGCAGAGTCGCCGGCCGCTATCTCATCGGCGCTGACGGAGGCCGCAGCACGATCCGCCGCGGGCTCGGGATCAAGCTCAGCGGATGGAGCGGCGACCGGGACCTAGTGCAGGTTGTCTTCCGCTCGGATGAGCTTTACGAGCAGATCGTCGCTGGCCCGGGCCGGCACTACATGTTCATTGACGGAAGTATGCTCGTCGCGCAGGGAAGCCGGACAGAATTCACGCTGCATTCACAGCTACCCGCAGACACCGACTTCGGCGTCCTGATTCGCGAGCTCATCGGGACCGACGTCGCATTCGAGATCCGTCACATCCTCACCTGGCGGCACCGGCTCGCGCTAGCCGAGCGCTACCGTGATCGCCGGATCTTCCTTATCGGAGACGCGGCTCACCTGGTCATTCCGTCCGGCGGGCTCGGCATGAACACCGCCATCGGCGATGGGACTAACTTGTCCTGGAAGCTTGCCGGCGTCGTACACGGCTGGGGCGGACCAGGTTTGCTTGACTCGTACGAACGGGAACGTCGTCCGGTCGGCGCGCGGAACGTCGAAGCATCCGGCTGGGCTGCACAGGGTATCGCGGAGTGGCGAGAGATCGTCGAGGGCGGAGCGGCCACCCGAGAACAAGTTGCCCAGTCCGCGGAGATGCTACTGGGTCGCATGCATACCATGCGCGGCGCCGAACTGGGCTACCATTACGTCGCTTCACCGATCATTGCGGCAGAGCCTGGCACTTCCGATGAACAGTGGGACATCACCGCATATCGTCCGTCGGCTCGCCCCGGTGCCCGGCTGCCACACATGTGGCTCAGTGACGGGCGGGCACTGCAGGATCTCGCCGGACCGGATTTCACACTTGTCAGCCTTGAAGGCGGAGACTGCGCGCCGGGCATAGAGAAAGCTCTCGGGGGCCTCGGCGTACCGATCGCGGCTCTCCATCTCGCCGAACCCAAGCTGCGGGCAGTCTACGGGGCGCGGCTCCTCTTGCTTCGTCCAGACCTGCACGTGGCATGGCGTGGAAACGCGGCCCCAGCAGACGCTGAGCAACTGGCGGCGCTGGTCACCGGCCGGTGAGTGTCGCGAACGAGGCTGAGGCCCTGTTCGGGCCGTTCCTTCATCACGCCGCTGGGTTGGTAAAGTACACGTGTGAGAGTGGTCATCGATTCCGTCGGAGCCGCCGCGTGACAGAGCCCATCGCGATTCGTCGGTCGCAAGCTCGCCGTGATTCCAACCCGGCATATCACGAACGTCGACAACGACTGCTTCGCGGCGCGGCCCAGGTCTTCAAAGAGAAGGGTTACCAGGCGGCCAGTATTAACGACATCGCTGAGCGATATGGCGGTGACCGCGCTTCTGTTTATTACTATTATGCCAGCAAACATGAGATCTTCATCGACCTCATTCGGGAGGCAATCAAGGAAGTCGTTGAGGCAGCGGAGGAAGTTGCGAACGCCAACGAATCTGCGGCCAGGCGCTTTGGGCGGTTGATTTCAACCACGATGAAATTGTACGAACGGCACTACCCGTACATGTATCTCTACATCCAAGAGGACATGCGGAAGGTGCCCGGCGACGGCACTAATGCGGGAATGGAGCTTGAAAAACTCAGCTCACGGTTCGAACACGCACTGCGCAAGATCGTCCACGACGGGATCGACGAGGGCGTATTCCGCGCCGAACTGGACCCCGAGATGATTATTTTTGCTTTCTCCGGCGTGCTGAACTGGACACACCGGTGGTTCGCGCCGGGCGGACGGCTGTCCGGCACCGAGATTGGTGCCGCCATGGCCCAGATCCTCCTCGGCGGTATTGAGGTGCAGCCCGCCAAGCTAGAAGAAGAAGTTAGGCGCGTAGCTGACGCCGTCGAGACTCTGACTATCCGGCTGGGACAGTCCTCTTCGCCGCAGTTATTCTGCCCCCTTTCACTAACCGGCAGCGGTGAATAACTGTTCCATGGGACGGAACCGCCGCATTGACGAAGGCTTGTCCATCCGCCTTTGATGTTTCCATGTCGTTGGTGAAATATGAAGTACGGGATGGCGTTGCCATTATAATCTTGAACCGGTCCGCGCCCAAGTCTCCTTGCGGCCGAACTCGTCGCTGGCGAGGGGCTCGCCTGTGATCTCGCTGGAGCAGACCGTCTCCGACCTGTCCGGCCGCCAGTTCGGCCTGGCGTTATTGCGCACGTCGGCCAGGTCTGTTTCGTCTACCGTGCGCTGCGGTAGCCCCGAGGAACTGAGCATGCCGAATAACCTCCCGCTCACCCTGACCGGTGCGGCCGCGGCGCTGCGCGCGGGCACCGTGACCTCGGTGCAGCTCACCGAAGCCTCGATCACCAGGGCCGCCGAGCTGGACGGCCAGCTCGGCGTGTACCTGGCCCGGTTCGACGAGTACGCGATGGCGGCCGCCGCCCAGGCCGACGCCGAGCTGGGCGGCGGCGTGGGCGGCGGCCCGCTGCACGGTATCCCCTGCGCAGTCAAGGACATCCTCGCCATGGCCGAGGGGCCGACCACCGCACAGAGCCTGATCCTGGACCCGGCCTGGGGCGCGGGACGGGCCGCCCCGGTGGTCTCGCGGCTAAAAAGGCTGGAGCGGTCATCACCGGGAAGACCACCACGATGGAGTTCGCCATCGGCATGCCCGACACGAACAAGGCGTTTCCGCTCCCGCGCAACCCGTGGGACACCGCGACCTGGCCGGGTGGCTCGAGCTCCGGGTCCGGCGCCGGGGTCGCGGCGAGCTTGTTCTACATAGGCATCGGCACCGACACCGTCGGCAGCATCCGCATCCCCGCGGGGTTCTGCGGCGTGAGCGGCCTTATGCCGACATTCGGCCGGGTGCCGAAGTCGGGATGCGTAGCCCTCGGCTATAGCTGGACCACATTGGGCCCCTTGTCAGGAGCGCAGCCGACTGCGCCGTCGTGCTGCAGGTCATCGCCGGGCATCACCCGAGCGACCCGGACTGCGTGGACGCCCCGTTTACTGCAGAGTCCGCCGGTCCGGACCTGGCCGGGATCCGCATCGGGATGGTCACGGAGAACCACATCTCCGACCAGGCCGACCCCGCGCTCCGTCCCACGTTCGAGGCTGCGGTGGGCGTGCTCGCCGTCCGAGGCGCGGACGTCCGCGAGGTACGGCTGCCGTACTACCAGGAGGTGTGCACGGCGAATATCGCGACTATCACAGCCGAGGCCCTCGCCTACCACCGCGGGGACCTGAGCGGGCGCTGGAGGGACTGTGCGACGGCCGCCGAGCCTGCCGCGGTCCACTTAGGCTCCCCGTTTGGCTCCCATCGCGACTCTGCCACACAAGTCAGCAGGTCAGAGCCGCACATTTCGATGACCCACTGCCGGGATGGCAGGGGGTCACAGCGGTCGCGAAGGATCGCTCTGACCTGCAGATATGAACTAACCGACTGGTAGGACCCGTAGCGTGAGGACCGCCTGCGGTGCGGCTGTGTGATGGCTCATAGCCCGTTGACCTGGGAAAACTCGAAAGTGCGCCCGGCAGGATTCGAACCCGCGACCCGCTGCTTAGAAGGCAGCTGCTCTATCCGACTGAGCTACGGGCGCCCGGTGACCATTGTGCATGGCGAA
>Ga0207693_10000205_pt1 | contig 54249 bp, 53 predicted proteins | sample LARL81metaG_FD_184347 | JGI IMG/M metagenome (GOLD analysis project Ga0207693, IMG submission 184347) | Corn, switchgrass and miscanthus rhizosphere microbial communities from Kellogg Biological Station, Michigan, USA - LAR L8-1 metaG... | ecosystem: Host-associated > Plants > Roots >... | reverse complement strand
GGCCCATGGTTTGCTTTGTCAATGTCGCAAGCGTGGACCGTATCATCTACTCCATCTTCCAGAGATTTAACCTGGAATGGAAAACCCGCACCCTCAACCTATTTACACAGGCAGCTTGACGTCACCCAGTTGGTCAGTGCCATTTCACTTCAGGAGTTTATCAGCTATTATTATCTGCTGCAGATGGCAACGTATCTTATTACTGGTATTGCTGGCTTTATTGGCTCGACTCTGGCTCGGGCCTTACTCGCCCATGGACAGCATGTCCGGGGCATTGACAATCTTTCGACCGGAAAGTTCGGAAACCTCGTCGAAATTATGGATCGAATCGATTTTTCCCAGGCTGATCTCCTAGAACTCGAACACGTGCGCAAAGCTTGCCAGGATGTTGATTACGTGCTTCACCACGCGGCTATTCCTTCAGTGCCAGCATCGGTCAAGGATCCTCTTGGCAGTAATCGAGCTAATCTCGATGCCACCGTCAATCTCTTGATCGCAGCGCGAGATGCCAAGGTGCGGCGTATTGTATACGCCGCCTCGTCGGCCGCTTATGGAGATTCGCCATTGCTGCCGAAGAAGGAGGATATGCTTCCCGATCCGGTCTCACCTTATGCCGTTGCCAAGTTGGCCGGTGAGCATTACCTGACTTCCTTTTATCGTTGCTACGGTTTGGAAACTGTGTGCTTGCGCTATTTTAATATCTTTGGACCACGCCAAGATCCGGCCTCACCGTATTCGGGAGTTCTTGCCCGGTTTATTACGCAAATGCTTCAAGGACAGCAACCGACGATCTTTGGGGATGGAAAACAAAGCCGTGACTTTAGCCACGTCGATAACGTTGTCGAGGCAAATCTGATGGCCTGCACGGCTCCTGCAAGTGACGTGGCTGGCCGTGTGTTTAATATTGCGACCGGTATACGTACCGACCTGAACCAAGTGTTCCAGTTAGTAAAGCAGGTAACCGGCTACCAGGGCGAAGTTAGTTACGGCCCCGAGCGCGCCGGAGACGTGAAACACTCAGTCGCCGATCTCTCGCAAGCCGAACGTTGTCTAAATTATCGTCCGATTGTCTACTTCGAAGAAGGCCTGCGTCGCACGATCGAATGGTATCAAACTTCTAAAGAAGCTGTGGTAAGCGAGCGCTAGAGAGTGGGAGCCATGCTTTTTCGATGACTCTGATCCCATTTCCAAGCCGTCGCCACAATGTCGTGCAACGATCGTCTGGCTTTCCAGCCGAGAACCTTTTGGGCAAGTGAAGGATCGGCTACCAACTGCGGTGGATCCCCCTCGCGTCGCCGAGCAACTCGCTGCGGCAGCGATCGCGATGTGATCCGCTCAATCGTTGAGATGACCTCCCGCACTGAACTGCCCTGACCTGTCCCTAGATTGAGAGCCGTTGAGGAGCTGTTTTCGAGATACTCAACGCCCAAGACGTGTGCTTCGGCGAGATCATTGACGTGAATGTAATCGCGGATGCAGGTGCCATCAGGAGTCGGATAATCAGTGCCAAAAATTTCCAGCTCTCGACGTTCTCCATGGATTGCCTCAAATGCTGATGGAATTAGATGTGTCTCCGGGACGTGAACTTCCCCGATTTCGCCGCTCTCGTCCGCACCCGCAGCATTAAAGTAGCGGAACGAGACAAAACGCAATCCATAGGCATGACCATAGGCTTCAAGTGCGTTTTCGAATGCCAGCTTTGTAGCCCCGTATGGATTGATTGGCAAACGTGGAGCTTTCTCGGTGATGGGCACGACTTCAGGTATTCCATAGGTTGCACAGGTCGATGAAAAGATAAACTTCCGCACGCCTGAGTCTATGACTGCATTGAGTAGCGACAATGCATCTGCCACATTGTTCTGAAAATATTTTCGAGGATTAGATACGGATTCGCCGACATAAGCATGTGCTGCAAAATGCATGACAGCATCCACACGCTGTAGCACAGAATTTAGTTTAGCGGCATCGGAGATGTCGCCGACGATCAGTTCAAAGCCTTCCGCAAGATATTGATGTCCCGTGCACAAATTATCGTAGATGATCGCGTTGTAACCCCTTCGTCGCAGCTCTCGGGCTGCGTGTGATCCGATATAGCCAGCCCCACCGACAACCAGAACGCTCAATCGTTTTTTGTCCATCATCTGTCCACGATGCTCGCGTAATTTCCACTTTGAACATCTCTTGAATTGGGCCACAAGTTTCTGCTCGCTTGCGCCCATTGTCAAGTGGGAGTAGCGCATGTGAAGTAGCGCATGGTGGAGTGGAGAGAGGGGCTGTGGATGACAGAAAAGGAGCGGGACCGGCTCAAGGTTCTGCACGAAGTTAGGCAACGGCATATAACCCAAAAGCAGGCAGCGACCGAGCTGGGATTGAGCGTGTGCTGGTACGAAAACAGATGGTACGGTTGCGAGCATGCGGCGATAACGCATTACGTCATGGGCTGCGCGGGCGACCATCGAACCGGAAAATGCCGGAAGCCGTGAAACGGCGAGCGATGGCACTATACCGCGAGAGAAAGCAAGCTAGGCTGTGGCATGACTACGGCCCCACACTGGCGGCGGAAGAGTTAGCCGAGCAACACGGGGTATCGATGAGCCGCGAGACGCTGCGGAAATGGCTGATCGAGACCAAGCTATGGCGGGCGCGGCGGGCGCGCTATTGCGAACTGCTGCAGTGGGACACCAATGAACTCGATTGGCTCAAAGGGCGCGGCGAGAAGCTGTACCTGATCGGGATGATCGAAGATGCCAAGTCACCCGGGTGGTTCGGCGGGCCAGCCTCGACAATCTGGAGCGGCTGCAGGTGGGTCGTTGCGAGTGGGTGGGGAGATGTTTTTATTTGCCTGGGTCCGACCAAGCCCATCGCAGTTGCGCTAAGGCGGGTTTAGCGGGGATTCCAGCGTTCTTCGTTGGTCCAAACTGTACGAACAATGCAATAAACACGCCGGCTTGTTTACTGCATTTCTGTTGACGTACGAAATCGGAACCCTATTTAATGGCCCACTTTACCTCAGTAGCTTCTTTGCTGAAGAGATGGCGTTCTTAGCTAAGCTAGCTCAACGTTTTATCGCCATCCGCCGCCTACCGGTATCGGAAGCGTTCTTCAGCGGATGGAGTTGCGGGTAAGCGGAGCTGTTGTCAAAGTGCGTCAAAACAGGGAGCAATTTGCGACGATTTGGATTCGGATCGCAGATCAAATCTGTGAACGTCAAATGAGAGTCTTGCCTACTACGCGAGCAAGGCAAAACAGGCGTATAGTTGATGCCGTTTTTGAAGTCAAGAAGGAGATTCCGGTTCTCAGTTTTGCACCGGAAAGTAGCCACACTCTAGGAATGCAAACTCCAAACGACCTCTATCCTCACGCCGAATGGGTTTCTCGGGAATATGGTGGCGTTCCAGTGCCCAATCTCATTGAAATCTTTCAAATGGAGAAGGAATTTCACCGCCGCATCCTCGAAACGTCCTCAGCCGCGGACCGAAAGCGTCAGTACCACGAACTGTACGAGCGTGTTCACCTATTGAAGCAGCGTGACACGCAGGAGGCGCCTGACGATCCCAGTTACGACCGGCTTGTGCTTACCTTTCGGCGGGAATTAGCAGGCCGTGCTGTCCTCGATGTGGGTTGTGGTAACGGCCTTTTCCTGACCCGGCTGGCGCAACTCTTACCCCATGGCGAGCTTTGGGGCCTTGATACCTCCAGCATAAAAACTCCGAATGACGAACGTCCGTTCCGTTTCATTCAAGAAGATATCACCAGCTTCAGCGTGCAGCGCCGCTTCGACGTCGTGTTTTCGCACCAGGTTTTCGAACATATCGCACCAGCGGATATCCCGGCACATCTCGCTTCCATTCGCAAAGCGCTGCTGGACGGGGGCACTTTCATTGTCTGTCTGCCTAACCGCTATTGGGGACCACAGGACATCACCCGTATTCTCGACAACACCTTTCGCGGGCGCGTTCCGGCTCAGGGATCGCACCTGAGCGAAAGCTCCTATACCGAAATGACGCCTTTGCTCGAAAAGTCAGGGTTCCGGAATGTCAAAACACTGCTACCACTGGGAGCATTCATCCCTGCCATCCGCGCCGTGAGAGTGCGGCCGACTATCAATTGCCTCTTGGAGAGTAGTCCGCGGCTGCGCGCACTCAACAACCTTCTCTCGATGCACAGAAAACCGATCTTCAAGAATCCAATTATGATCGTTTGTCAGCGAACGTAGCCCAGCGGTACCATGTTTCCGGGTGCCTTTTTTGAAACTGTGCAACGGTCCCCTACGCAACATCTCGGTATTGCCTTGTTAATCCGTGAGGACGTTTCTTTCGTCAAACTGGACACTCGATATGCAACCGGTAGATTAAGCAGTACAGAGAAGACTTTGTCACGAAATCTTTGTTCAGCCGGTTCTTGCGCGTAAGACTCCGATTGAGCTCCTCCACGAATCCGTTGATGACCTCCCGCGCATTCTCTATCCCCAGTGTAGAGTTAAAGTTGAGAGAAGCGTCGGACTTGCTCATCTCCGTGCCGCCGGAAAGAAACCATAAGGATTGCTCCGGCCACCATGCCCATGAAGCGGTTTTCCCAGGAAGTGGGATGGCGATCGTCCGTCGCACCTATCGATTGAAGGACTTTTAGCATTTGACCCTCACCCCAAAAGAAATCGGGTTCGTCCTTTTGTGACTTAATACTCCGCGCATGCACAAGTTTGAGATGGGAATAGCGATTGCGCAGACGCTCCGCAGCTTTGAGGCCCCCGTGCGACGAGCACTTATCAACAATCCAGAACACGCGGCGGGCGTCGTTATAGGGTGGCCGTGTCATGAGCTGCTCCACCAAACGATCAAAGGGAGCGATACCATTTTTGGCCTCACAACGTCCGAAAATTCTGGCGTGGTGGACATCCAAGCCCGCAAGATAGGTCCAGGCGCCGCAACGGAAATATTCGTTCTCAACCCCGCATGGGAGTGCCCGGTTGGCAATTCTGGGTGACATGTTTGCGGCGACGAGCCTGAATGCTGATTTTCTCGTCGGCAACGACAACGAACTCGTCGTCTTTCAGTGCTTTGCCTTGCCACTCGCGAGCGTATAGGTCCAGCACTCGACGCGGATTGTGACCAATTTACCTCTCCCATCTATCGATCAGTAGAGGCTCGCGCCTCTAATTCTTCTTTTGGGGGAGGAAAATCCAATCTTCGCCACGACAAGGAGATAAACAATGTGTTCCCCCGTCAGACACGTTTTTCGAACGGTTTGTTGTTGCCATGGCGCGTGTAATGCTGGGCCTGCCGGTCTATCCGATTCGATAGTCGGGCTCTTCGTTGGGTTAGATGTTGAGCAGCATACGTACACCAAACTGATACCGTCCCGAGAATACCCTGTATGGATAACCTGTTGTAAGTACGCGGATTCCGCCTTGTCTGGAGTCTGCCGTCCGCGGTTCGGATCTTTGGCGAGGTGGACCCTTAAGAGACCGTGACCGCGAATGCAGGTCACAAATCAGTGGATAAGCAATTGCAATGAATTCAAACATAGGAGACTCACGGCAATGCGAGATAGGAAACAAGTCGTCGATGGGACTACTGCTGGCCGCCGCTGTCGCCATTGTCGGGACCGCGGTTCGGCGAACCGCTCAACGGTTTCAACAACGGGTTCAGAAAGAATCACAATTAATCCGTTAGTGAATTACTTAGAAGGACGTGCAAGATGATAGAGAAAAGCTTTGGATCCATTGCGTTGTGCTTAAGCAACAGTCGGCCGATAAGATACTAAACTCAGTGACGACGACTTGCCTGGCGACAGGACAGTACGACGCTGCTATTGCCCTGCAGCAGGCGGCCAATTACCTGCGTGAGCTTAATTTGATCGTCGACCTCATATCTTTATAGGCAACACCGCAGCTATTAAAAGCGGACTCTAACTACGGCTTAGGGATCGCCAGCGCGTTCGACAGAACTCATTGCGACAGGCTGGCATGCGGATTGCTCCAAGCAAATTCGTGCTGCGTGTTGGCGGCATCATGGCAATGGCGATGAGGAAGATTTACAACTCGGTCTGTATCTACCAAGCACCGCCTACCTACAATCGGCATGGAGTACATGAATGACCACTCCCGGTAAACTTAGCATCTCTCTCATTTCCGAAGTGGCTGCCTTTTTCATACCTTTTCTCTTGGGGGCCTACTGGGCTCCGGTTGGGATCGGGTTCGAACTTAAAGCTACCTTGCTACGATGCGTAATTGCCGGTTTATCAACCCTACTGCTCGTATTCTGGCTGCGTGCGCCGCTCACGCGAGCGGAAACGAGGTTTGCAGCCCTCTTCGGTCTGCTTGCGCTGCTGCTCATAGTTCCGTGTCTGACGGCGAGCGACTCGGCGCGAGCGTTTAAGGACCTGCTGAAACTCGTCCTGCTTTTCGCTGTGGGTCTGGCGATGGCACGGGCACTACGGCACGGTAGAACCGCCAGAGCGTTTGGATATGGCATGCTACTTGGCAGTACCGTGACTTGTGGATTGATCCTCTCCGCCTATATCCGGCATATGGGACTAACCCTTCCAACTTATCAGGGGCTTCGCATTCTCAAGGAGTTGCTTAGTAGGGGTGAAGGGTTTCCTCTGAATCCCATCTCTTTCACGGCGATTTTCATGTATTTGATTGGTTTGTGCCTGTCGCCTGCGAGGGCGCTGACGTGGTGCCTGGGAGTTTTTGTGTTCGCCGTCTCGTCATTCCTGACCGGCTCCCGCGCGCCACTCGGCATCCTGTTGTTGAGCGCGATGGTCGCGACCGCGTTGCACTGGCTCCGCTCCCCATCGTTTGTGTTGCGAGTATCGGGGTGCGTAACCTTGCTCCTGCTGACCGGTACCATCTGGGCTGCTGTCGTCACGACTGATTCACGAAAAATGGTAACCTTCTCCGAGGGACGAACAGTCCTTTGGTCGGTGGCGTGGTCCAAGTTTCTGGAAAAACCGCTCTTTGGTCACGGGTACGAATCCTGGGAAGACGACTTGCTCCCCCGTATTGCCGGAGGAGAATATTTTCACACTTCAACTTCCCTCATCAGGGGTGGCGCGTACCACAACCAATACATCACCCTGCTGGCTGAGGAAGGCCTGGTAGGCTACGTGCCTGCGATGGCAATCGTGTGGATGCTGCTCAGGTGTTGCCGCTGGCTCGCCCGGAGAACCTCGATTCCCGCAATCAACCGGTACATGATCCTGCTGGCGTGTCTCTTCATGTTGTTGCGTGCCGCCGTGGAAGTACCCGGGCTGTTCGGCTTCGCCAATGATCCAGCCGACTATCTTGCCTATTGCTTCTTGGCAGTTGTAGTGAGCCGGATGTCACTGCATGAAGATAGGCGCCGACTCACTCCCCGCGGGCTTACCAGCGAACCGCAATTTTCCATGGTGGTCTCCGCCTAAGAATAGCGGCGACGTCGGGATACGGCTACAGAGATCGTTCAAGGTCTTAATTTATGAGAAAAAGCTCTACGTATTGTAAGGTCAAAATGCTTTATGCCTTGTCGGCAATCGTTAGTCTTGTCTTTACAGGCAACGCTGCATTGGGTCAGCAGCCCCGCCCAGATAAGCCGGCACCCCCGCCGCAAGCGCAAGGATACAAGCTAGCGTTCGCGGATGAGTTCGACACATTTGACCTCAGTCCGGACGGTCGGGGATTACACGCGTGGTACGAGGGCGTCTGGTTTAACCACCAACACCCGTCGCGACAAAATATCTCCGCGGCTCATTCGATGCTCTGTTTGAAATGGGACCGAGGGCAAGGGGGCGTAGACACGAGCATTAGTACTCTTTCCCCTCACACACAAAACTATGCGGCCTGGCGCTACGGTTATTTCGAAGCGCGCCTTCGGTGGGATGTAGTCAAAGGCGCATGGCCTGCCTTCTGGTTGATTCCGGTCGAAGATGCAACCGGCCAGGCCTTTTACAACGGTACGAGGGAGTCAGGCGAAATCGACATCTTCGAAGGTCAAGGCGACCACCCGCACGTTTTCTACGGTACCATTCATGACTGGGTCAACTTCCGCGATCATGCGAGCAGGAACAACGTTTTTGCTCTCCCTGGCAACGTGGATCTGTCCCAATTCCATATCTACGGTCTGCTTTGGACACCTGGAAAAGTGACGTGGTACCTGGACAACCAACCGCTGCACGCAGAGAGCACGCCTGCCATCTTTGACCGGCAGGATTTCTTCCTGGTTCTCAGCATGCAAGAGGGAGAGGACTGGAAAGCTGGCAATCCCTTCGGCGTGACCGCAGCCAGCATGACGCTGAACGTCGATTGGGTGCGAGTATGGCAGCCCTAGCAACTACTATTTTTTAGAACGCGCATTGAACCAGAAAGTGAGTTGTCGTTTCCCTGGCCGCTACGCGAACCGGATAGCGAGGTCTATCCTATCCGCCTGCTAACTTAATCAGCAGGAGGCGGGTTCGCAGGATGGCTTGCGAGGGAGGATTGCTCTACCAAACGGTTCATCACACAATCCTTCTGGTTAGTTCCTCAGGTTGTGGCGCAAACCCAAACTGGTTGCTTCTAGCCAGCGACTTCCTAGAGCAACATCGTCAGGCAGGAATTTCAACGCAACGAAGCGCCCAAGCTCAGTATCCTCCGCCTTGTAAACCACACCTGCATCACTGACCAAGGAGCCACGATGTTACATCGAGGCCAGCATTTTCGCACACGCCATTCCAACTTAAGCTGTGCGGGCGCCCCGATTTCCGACCCCCTCGGTCGATTGGCTGCGGTGCTCGATACCTCATCGACGAATCCCCATACCACAGAGCAGTCCCTCTCCTGGTCATGGATATCACAAAAGTTGAAGTGTGTCCGGTGCTGCCCTGCGGAAAGTTCATAGAGTTCTGCTCGCCGACTAAGAAGTCGGCCTAGCTCCGACAAGTGTTTTCTGCTTCTCAAGCGGGCCGCAAGTGCTACGGTTGGGCACTATGTCCGAGGGCCATGACGCTCCACCGACATGTTCTCAAGCGAATACGGTACTTCGATTGCATACAGGGAGTGAGTCTGATGAGGCAGGGCGGTGAAGGTCGGAGTCGGAGGTGATAACGGCCATGAAAGATACATTCTCGAGGGCGGAATTGACGGCTTTACGGAACGATCTGATTCACGATGTTCTGATCGACTCGCGCGAGGGCTCCCGAACTACTTCAGCTGTTCCTGATGGGACGCGGTTTCGGGGCGTCGCCCGAGGCAGTCCGAGATACCGTGGGCCGTGTCAAGAGGTCAGGCTGCTCGATCCCCGCGCTGCAAAGGGAGCTGGAGGACCTCGCGTTGGTCATGTGAGCGACCACTGATAGAAATTAAAGGATCTGCGGGGACCTCAGAACCTAGTCGTTCTCCGCAAGGTGATGAGCACGAATCAGCCGGGCCAACCAGCCCGGCGTTCTTGTTCTGGTAGCTTCTTCCCGTCGAGCTTCTTAGACAGCGGCTGCGTGCTCGGCAAAATCTGAGGTGGACCAAGGGATGGATTTTGATTTCCCGAGCACCTGATGCGGCTACACTGCCACGTGACAGCGATGACGTCCTTCTCATCCAGCAGGATCATGCGGACTGGCAACCGATCATTCGGTTTGTAATGTCACGATCAAGCCAATCACCGGCGGGTGTGCATTCCAGGCCGTCCTTGAGTTCCAGGCGCGGCACCATAGGGTCATTCATTAGCGATCTTCGTGTTTATCTTCTTCAGGAAACGGTCTCATGTACAGATTTCAAGTGCATTCATTCGAGAAACCAGTGAGTCGACGCTCATCATGGAGTTCTACGACCATTCAAGTGATCGTTGCCGGTCGGATTTAGCTTGAGGTTTTCCCTAAAGGAAACGTCAATGTTGGTGATCTTCTCAAGGAGAAACTATGTCCGATTCTTCTCGCTTCTTTGCCCCAATTGGGTAAACCAGCCTTGCCTGAACTTTGGCGGCAACGCAAGGACGAGCTCATTTATTGCCCTTAGAACTGGCGGAGCAACCTTGGGCTATTGGCTGCGCACGAGAGGGGCAAGCGATTGTAATGAAACGCAAACCCTCATCGAGAACCTTTAGCTCGTCTTTCACCAGCTGCGTGCCGGGAGTCTCTGACTATCTCATCGGATAGTCTCTGCGCTACGTGTCGCAATCTGACCAGTCTCTGCCCTTGCGATGATTGGGTACAAACGCCTTTGATTGCGCCAATTGTTGTTCGGTGACGAGTCTTTCTCACCAATCTATGGCGTTGGTAGATGAATTGCTGTGGAGAACACCGTGAACGACGGCCTCAGAGACTGAAACCATCCGACATGGGAGAGTCAGTTTTCACAGACTGCGTTTGCAAGACGATAATGTAGAAAGGAGTAGTTTATGACCGCGACAAGGAAAATGGTCAACCTCGGATTAGTTGCAGCGATGCTGGTTGTGCTAATCACAATCGGTCGGCAAACATCGGCTCAGAACGAGGCTGCAGGTGAAGCTTTATCCACCTCCCGGGCACTTGCCGAGTCTCCCGTGCCTCCTGCGCCCGCTGTGGAGGGGGTCGACCATCCTCAGCCTAGCTTGTTTCATCGCATATTCGACTCGCGCCAAGTTCCAAGGAGCGCTCCAACGGGCGAAATGCCCGGATCGTTTGAGGGGCATACAGAGAACCTTGGAGAGTACATCCCCCAAACAGCAGGCAACATCTGGTCAGGTCTGAAGGACATATATCACGGCAACTTTGCTAAGGGAGGCACACTGGCTGGAGCCTGTATGGCTTTGCTTCTCCTTCGCTCTCGGCGTCGTGTTCAGCCCCTTCAAATGAACTGATTACTGAGCCGTCTGTGACCCCGAGCAGTAACGCCGAAGAATGAAGCTGGCGCTCGATCTGCCCATCCAGCCAAGCCACTTCACGATAGAATCGAACCGGATGAGAGCGTAAAAATGAGTGAGAGAAAGCCGTGACGTGGGATCCTGGCGTGGCCCAACCCACTGAAGTAGCGCAGCGAAACTGTTTCCAAGCCGTAACATCGCCAACATGAACGCATGTAATTTTCGCTCGCGAGCTTTGCAACCGCATATGGAGAAATTGGGTTGGGCAGCATGTTTTCGCGTTTTGGCAACGTCGGAGAGTCCCCGTAGGCCGAGGATGATGCTGCGTACATGACTCGCTTGAACTTGGCGTCGCGTGCGGCGATCAGTAGGTTGACCGTAGCATCCATATTGGCACGGTTGCTTTCCAAAGGGTCTCTGACGGAGCGAGGGACGGAAGGGATGGCCGCCTGGTGCAGAACGTAGTCCACGCCCTGGCAGGCTGTGCAGCGTTTATGTCCAGCAAGTCAGCCTCGTGAAGATCTGCGTAAGAGAATCTCGCTAACGTTTTCCCGTTTGCCGGTGGAAAAGTTATCGAACCCACGCACCTGCTTTCCTCGCGCCAAAATGGGCCCGAGCCAAGGACGCTCTGATGAATCCCGCAACCCAGTGATGAGATAGATTGCCATCAATTTCTAATGATAGCGGAATGTGTATACCTACGACTTACGATCCGGCGCGCCTAACTTCCGAACCTAATTATTGCCAGCAATGGATCAACCGGAGCGCGAAAGCAACTTTCCCGGGACCTGGCTGCTCCAAAAGGAAAACAACACGATTGAAGTCCACGTTATGCATGACCGACTCAAGCGGCCTTTTGTGCGCGATAAGTCTGCTGCGTGAGGTCGAAGAAGGATGGTATGGAGTGTGAAGCCGAAGTAAAGCGCTTTCGTCCCCGCACAGTGCTCTATGGTCTTCCTTGTGCCATGCAGGATTTACCATCCTGCCGACTTAAATCAGACTGTCCTGTTTGTCAATGTCGGGAGCGGCATCCACGACGATGATGTCACTCGGCGTGTACTCTATCGACACCGCGCTGAAGAGCGCGGGAGGTTTCAGGCCGGCACAGGGTACCCGAGATTCCATTTCCGCGCGGCGTTGGCCGTACCGCGTTGCGCTTCAACCTCGCGGTACATCGTGCTCTTGCTGGGAATCGAAAGTCGATCGGATGCGAAACTTGTCGACATCATTATTGAGCGGACGCATGAGCTCAAGGTGCACTTCTGGGAGCCGCTTGTGCTCAGCCGTCAGTACAAGTTCTGGCAGTTAACGTCATCACTTTCGGCCAGCACTGCCCCGCAGTCGACACGATTGAGTTCGAGCCGGGGCTGAGGCGTACTTGCGGGAGATGCTCGACAAACTGACCCACCGAGCCGCAGCTACGGCCACGAACAGGCATGGCACAACGGCAACGGCCACTCGTATTTGCAGGCTACCCTGCGGGGGTCATTGCTTCGTACCATGGTTGAAGGAAGCCCAGCAGTTGGAACCTGGCAGCGGGTTTTCCATTTGGAATACAACGTTCGAGCTCGCCAGCACCAGACGTTGCAGTACTGCCGCACGGTCTACCTATAGCCCGCTAGCCTTTTGCGATTCGCGGGACACCAGCGTCCGAAGGTTCAGGTTGCGGATTAAGCGGTGGAGGTAATTCGGATGCACGCCGAGGAGCTTGGCTGCTTCCGTGATCATTCCGCGGGTGCGCTCGACCGCTTCCACGATCATCTGCTTCTTTAGCGCATTGATCGCTTGATGATATTTCGATCCCACAGTGGTCTCCGGCTGACCCTCGAGTAGCGTCTCGGGCAAATCCTCCGGAACAATTCTGTCTCCTACTCCCAGCACTACCGCCCGTTCGATCGCATTTTCCAGTTCTCGGATATTTCCTGGCCAGGAATAGTTCATCAGAGCTGCCCGCGCCGAAGGAGAGATGCCCTTGAGCGACCGCTTGCATTTCTTGGAATGTTCCGCGGCAAAATACATCGCCAAGAGCGGGATGTCTTCCGGATGCTTGCGCAAAGGGGGCATATTGATGGAGACAACATTGATCCGGTAAAACAGATCCGACCGGAAGGAGCCGTCTTTCATCGCCTGTTCCAGATTTCGGTTGGTAGCTGCCAAGAAACGCACATCGACCTTGATCGACCGGCTGCTGCCGACGCGCTCGAACTCTCGGTTCTGTAGTGCGCGTAGCACCTTTACCTGCAGGGCCAACGGCATGTCGCCCACCTCATCAAGGAACAACGTCCCCGTGTTTGCCACTTCCATTCGGCCCATCTTCATGGTCGTTGCGCCGGTGAACGCGCCCCGTTCATGGCCAAACAGCTCACTCTCCAAAAGAGTTTCGGTGATGGCCGCGCAATTCAGGGCAACGAACGGCCGGTCCCTGCGAGGACTGTTGCGATGTATCGCACGGGCTACCAGTTCCTTGCCCGTGCCACTCTCGCCGCGAATGAGCACAGTGGCATCGCTCTTCGCTACGCGCGCGATGAATTCCATCACCGATGTCATGGCTGCACTTTCGCCAACCATCGAGTGGTCCAATTCGATGTCGGTTCGCAGACAGAGATTCTCGTGTTCGAGAGACTCTAGATGCATGACGTTCTCAAGCGCCACGGCGAAGATGCTGGCTACAGCCGTAACAAAGCGTACTTGGTTTTCTTCAAAGGGCGAATTCGGGCGGCCCACAAGATAGAGCGCGCCGATCGTATCTTTCGTCCCCGAAAGTTTGACGCAGAGTACGAACTGCTCGTTCGCCGATTGCGTATCGGGGGTTTCAGGCTCGTTCACCACATCGGCGCCTTCCCACAAAGCGCGATTCACAATTTTCCAGTTCACCTCTCCGGACTCACCTTTCCGCCCGTCGCGGTGCCAACTCGTGGCCCGGCCAGGGCTGTCGCAGGCGGCCAGTACGACCGAACCGCGCTCAGCCGGTATGACTTCGAAGAGGAGATCTAGCAGTTCCCTTTGTAGCAGGTCGACTTTACCAATGGTGTTGATGCGACTAATCCTCAACAGCGCGTCCAGATCTGGCATGACGACGCCCAGATCCGGCATAGTGGGGGCGCCCGGTCGGTCGGAGACGAATGGTAGCTGGCGTTCCGCCCGGGGCAATATCAGCGTACGTCCGTCGCAAGGGAATTCAGTCTCACTCGGCGGCGTCATTGTCTCGTCGGGTTCCAGCAGGAACACAAGTTCCGTATACCCTAGGCGAATCCTATCCCCGTGCTGCAAAACCTTATTGCGTACTGGAATGCTATTCACGAACGTGCCGTTGCTGCTGTCGAAATCGATGACTCGGTAGGTATCGCCGTCTGCATGGATTGCACAATGCTTGCGAGAAACGGCCTCCTCACTCAGGCACAGTGCACTCGCGGGATCGCGGCCAATGGTCGTCTCCGCGTCCTTTAGATGCGTGATCGTACCTTTTTTGGCGCCGAGCACAACGACAATCCTTGGATCCATGGTTAGTTCCCGTCTCCGCAGGCACAACATGATGAGTCGGCGGACACAAAGTTGTTCATCGGTTCTTTAATTTTGAATCGATATCGTGAATACACGGTCGAAAACTCTTTTGCAAAAGATCAGCGAAAATTACATCGCACCAGGATGCCCTCTGAAACGATTTTCTTTGGTCGCATATTCATTTCTAGTCACGTACTTTCACCAGAAACCGAGTTTTTCACAGCTACACACGAACTCACTTTTCGTTCTTGCCGACCGAGAGAGTATGACACACAACCCGTGTTGTTCTTCCATGTTGCCCAAACCGTGCGCCGTTCTCGGCTGATCCCAGTAACGTCAGTTCACATTTGTCACGTCACTCATCCCGACTTGGCTGGACCCCACCAGGCATGCCGATTGCTGGCGGCCCCAAACTGATGCAACTCGCAGATTCAGAACATAACGACCATCTGTAGATGCTATCACCGATGACATTCGCGGGGCTCACCACAGGCCGTGCGGCTCGATTCAGCCGGCCCAGGACAGTTTTGCAACCAGTCTCGATAATGCAGAGCCCAGGAATAGTCCGGTCTGGTATGTTCTGTCTGGTATGTTCTGTCTGGTATGTTCTGTCTGGTATGTTCTCGACGGTACTCCGAGCCAATGCTATTATCGCCCTCCGCCGCTGCCAACTGAGGGGCGGGTTCGGCGGGTTTGGGACCACTTCTCGGGATGACGCCAAGGAGATAGAATGGTTCGGGCCGCCCTGCTTGGACAAGCCAAGTCAAACCTACAGTACGGCACAGGACGGTGGAGACCCTATGTCCGCACGGGCCGACTACTCCGCTAAGACCGATACGCATAAAGGACATACACCGGTATCGTGCTTAGAAGGGGATTTGGTCGCCCGCGCCGTAATAGATAGTTTACTGAACCTTAGGCCGGCTTTCTGGACAGATCCAACGCTTCGATCTATTGCCGGACAAGTATTGCTAGCCTCCTCGGAACAGGCGCTGGAACAGGCGCTGACTGAAAACTGGGGGAATTTGCGATACGGCGTAGTGCGGATCATCGCTTTCAGCGAAGCGTGTTACAGGGATTCCCGATTGGATGCCGCTGTATTCGCCTACTTACCTCCGTCCACACCGATCCCACTTGTAGGACGGATGATCGAGAATGCTCTGCGTGACATTCGTCGCGACCATCTTCACCATCGATCTGCAGAACAATTGAGAATCGCGTCCGCTGAAATTGACGAGTTGAACCGTATCGGTGTAGCGCTGTCGGCGGAGCACGAAATCCCCAAGCTGCTGGAGATGATTCTGACCAGGGCACGCCAAATGACTGCTGCCGATGGCGGTTCGATCTATTTTGTGGAAGCTGCGCAAGATGATTTCTGGGCTTGCTCGCCGGAGTCACACCCGGCAATTACCGTTTTGATTCAGGAACGGGAAATTGACTGGCGGAAGCCTGATGTCACTTCACGCCCGGCGGCGTTACGGTTTATGTGGGCACAAAACGACACCGTTTCCGTTCCTTTCGAGCAGACAACGGTGGAGATCAACAATGCCTCCATCGCTGGTCACGTCGCATTTACCGGCGAGAGTGTTCAGCTGGACGACGCTTACGACCTTCCTCCTGGGCTCCCCTATAACATCAATCGTGATTTTGACGCGAAGCTCGGTTACCGGACCAAGTCGATTTTGGCGGTGCCCATGTGCAACGAGAAGGGCGAAGTAGTCGGGGTCCTGCAACTGATCAACTCGAAACGCAATCCTGGCGCCAAACTGACTTCCCGCTCTGCCGTGGCCGCGCAGGTGGTTCCATTCACACTGCATCATCGAAAATTGCTCCTATCGCTGGCAAGCCAAGCGGCTGTGGCACTTCAGAACAGCCGGCTGCTAGCCTCCATCGAAAATTTATTTGAAGGCTTTGTGCGCGCTTCGGTGGTCGCCATTGAACAGCGCGACCCCACAACCTGCGGGCACTCTGCCCGGGTAGCCCGGCTGACCCTAGCTCTGGCCGAGGCAGTCAACCGCACCACGACGAGCCCGCTCGCCCACATTCATTTCACGCCCACCCAGAAAAAAGAGTTATGCTATGCTGCGCTGCTGCACGATTTCGGCAAAATTGGCGTTCGCGAAGACGTACTGCTGAAGAAGGAGAAGCTCTATCCCGCGCAACTGGAGCTGCTGCGCCAACGGTTCTTTTTTGCCAAGCGAACTGCCGAGGCTGAGTTGCTGCGCGCGAAACTGGATCTTTTGCTGGCCCAGGGAGAGCACGACTACAACCAGGAGGCGCAGCAAGCCGACGTCCATTTTCAGAAATACCGCACCGAACTCGATGCGCTCTGGGACTACGTACTGCAATGCAACGTGCCCTCGGCAACTCCGGAAAGCGTGCGTGCCCGGCTGGCAGACGCCGCAGCGCGGACTTATGCCGATCTGGACGGCATTCCCCAACCGCTGATTACCGACGAGGAAATCCGCCTGCTCTCGATTCCTCAAGGCTCGCTGGACCCACTCGAGCGCGCTCAAATGGAGGCCCACGTAACTTATACAGTGCGCTTTCTCAGCCAGATACCGTGGACGCCGGAGGTCCGTGGTGTCATTCCTATTGCCGGCGCTCATCACGAAAGGCTGAACGGCTCCGGCTATCCGCACCGACTCTCGGGAGACAACATTCCCGTGCAGACACGCATGCTGACCATCGTCGACATCTTCGACGGAATAACCGCTTCGGACCGACCGTACAAAAAAGCCTTCAGTCCGCAAGAAGCCCTTGATATCCTGCGTGCCGAGGTGGCCGCCGGCGCCATCGATCCGGACCTGTTCGAACTCTTCGCAGGCCTGGTACGTCAAGGTGTACATAAGGCCGAGTCGCAGCAGCCGGGTTCGGCCTTAGCCGACAAGCAAGCAGTGGCCTAGCTATTTCGCAGCTCTCGCCGCTCCGCCGGGCGCAAATTGAGTTCCACGTTTCTATGAGCATCGAAGTCGCAGCACGGACGGATGTCGGCTACGTACGTGCCAACAACGAAGACAATTTCGGTTATGATCGGCGGCACGGCATCTAGATGGTCTGTGACGGCGTGGGTGGACAGGCTGCCGGGGGAGATCGCCAGCAGGATCGCTGTCTATACGGTGCTGGAACATTTTGACCGGCCGCGCAAAAGCGGCAATTGTCCGGAAAGCGGCAAAGCATTGGAGGCCCTGGCATGCGCCATTCAAATTGCCAATCGCGTGATCCACAACGCAGCGGTGGCGGACAACAGCCAAGCGGGAATGGATCTACGATTAGCGCCGTATTGGTTGAGGAGAAAAATTACTCCACCGCCGCATCTACCTTCTGCGCCCTGGGATTTCCTCCATTCGCCAGCTTACTAACGATCACTCACTGGTTATGGAACAAGTGCGGCATGGGTTGATGACGGTGGACGAAGCTCAAAAGACGGAGATGCAAAACATCATCCTCCGGGCCCCTGGGTTCAGAAGAAACTGTGGAACCGGACCTCGATGATTTGGAGGCCGAAGAAGGGGACGTACTGCTGCTGGCCACCGATGGGCTGACTCGCCGTGTGTCCAACAAGAGATTCTCAGCATAGTCAAAGGAGCACCTAGGTTGGCGGCGAAGGATCGGGGCGGTCAGGATAACATCACAACCTTACTGCTTCGTTTTATCGAGCGCGGCGTGGTTCAAGGATTTATTCTCCACTTCAGGGCCCGACCGGATACCGGCGCAGAGGGACTAAGTTCTGCAGGGCTGATGGTTCGTGGTTACCTCGTGTCCAGGCTGACGTAAGGAGTCATAACAGCCGAGTGAAAGGCAGGAGCGGGAGCAGCTATAGGCGCTGCTCCCGCCGTGTGGGTAAGGCACTAGGCAGGATAAGAGGTAGGATAAGAGGCAGGACTCATAGCTCGGAATTAACTGCAGCTTGTTGGAACCTCCTTGTTTCGATCGCTGACCCGCGATACTCGCAAATTCCGCAAATAGCGTTCATAAATCACCTCGTGGGAACCGGCGCTGCTGGTCGGCACCTACTATCGCATCTGACTAGTGCAACTGTGTTGCCAGACGGAAAGGCGTGTGGCGCGTCTGCGAAAACATTGAGAGTGTTGATCTGCAAAGCTTGGCGCCGCCTCCGAGTTTAGCCACTCGAATCGATCTACTAACCTTCGGATAGGGGATCTATCCGGATTGATGGTCGAAACCGGTGCATCGCACGTCCGGGAATTCGATCCGCCGCGGAGCCGCGAAGCCTGCCTGGCGCCAGATGAAACGGTTGACAGGCGTACTGCCGGGATGGGCGTAAATAGCGTAGAGGGTTTGTGGCGTTTGCCGAACGGGCAGGAAATCGCCATCAGCACAAAGGCTGGGCGCAGGTGTATGCTGTCATGCATACAACGTTCGTGAATTCCCGAATTGCGACTTAGGTATTCGCGAATTCACCCCGCACCCCGAGCTTGAACTGGAGCCGGGATCTCAGCTTCACGCCGCACCTGCCGGACCTTCTATCATGGAAGCGGATGCCCCCAAGAACATTAGTAAGTACGATGTTGTGGGGCTTCACGGTAGAAACGTCTTTCTCTGAATCGCCAACCAGAGCCCACCCGTGCAGTATGCCTACCAATGAGAGTCGGGAACGGTTACGGCCGGAACAGTGAAACCGCTGGACTAGCCGTCCTTTCGCGGTCCGCTAGCTTTGCCACCCGTTCGCGATAGCGAGTAACTCTCCGCCCCGGTTGTGCCCAGCACTAAACGATCGGTTCTGGGGGACCTATCTTCTGGGATAGATCACCCGCGCCTTAGCCGCAAAAATCCCGGCCCTTGACTCCGGCGCTCAGTTTGTATGTGCCTGAGCAAAATTGAGATAAGCGACATGCGCGGTTTAGCGGACGAACTTTGACAGGTTGGCAGCGCGCTTGCTTTTCCGATGACTGCGGAAAGCAAAAGCAGCTTGCGGAGTTAAAACAATGTCCACCACTACCGTTCTAATAAGGAAACCCGCTTCAGCCCAGATGGTGCACAACCCCTGCAGCCCCGCGCTTTCAGCGGTCCTCATTCTGTCAGGAGACATTTTGGGATTCGCGCTGCTGCTGGGAACATTTTGGGCCAATCCTTACGTCTCCCGATTTGCTCGGCCCAATGGGTGGTTGCAGTATTGGCCACTCCTGCCGCTGTTTCTGATGCTCTATTGGTTCTTCGATGTATATCCAGGAATCAGTATCAGCCCGGTAGATGAGATCAGGCGCATATCGTTGGCAAATGCCGGCGCCTTCATTTTTCTCTCGGTGGCACTCGGACTGAAGCAAACGCCCCTGAGTTCACATTTATTTTGCCTAACCGCTTTTGTCGGCGCGTGCGTGGTGCTACCCACGATTCGAAGCATAACCAGGCGAATCGGCGCCCGATGCGTCTGGTGGGGCTATCCGATCGTACTGTTTGGGGACGGAGACCATTCACTCTCGTTGCTGCGCAAGCTCAAGGCTGATCCGCGCCTTGGCTTGCGCCCAATCGCGGTCGTTGCCGATCGCAGTTCCCACGAGCAACTGGAAGAGGTTCCAGTCTGCCACTCCGGGGCGCTGGACAAGATGTTGTTCTGTGGCGTAAAGCACGCCGTCGTGGTCGCTCCGGACTTTTCCCAGTCGCAATTCATCAAGGTGCTCGAACGCGCAGGTGAAGCTTTCCCTCATCTGATCGTGATTCCAGATACCGATTTCCTGGGAAGCGTGGGGTCCTATACACAAGATCGGATGGGGGTACGCGGGCTTCAAGTCCGAAACAATTTGCAGCACGCCGGTTCTCGAATAGCGAAGCGAGCGATCGACTTGGGTTTTTGTTTGACGTTGTTGCCGCTAGTGCTTCCCTTGATCGCGGTAATCGCAGTTCTGATCGCAGTGGAATCGGGGTTCCCTGTCTTCTACTCCCACAAGAGATTAGGACAGGACGGCCGCACCTTTCATATCTGGAAGTTCCGAACCATGGTGCGGAACGCCGCCGAAGTTCTGGAACGTTCGCTCGCAAGCAGCCCCGAACTGCAAAAAGAGTGGGCCGAAAACCAAAAACTTCGAAACGACCCGCGCATTACTCGAATTGGGAAGGCGCTCAGAAAGGCTAGCTTGGATGAGTTGCCCCAGCTCTGGAACATAGTCAAAGGGGAGATGAGTCTGGTTGGTCCGCGCCCCATCGTGCGCGACGAAATAGCCAAATACAAAGACGCCTACCCACTGTATACCAAGACAATTCCGGGCCTGACTGGACTCTGGCAGGTGTCCGGACGCAATCACACGACCTATGCCGAACGGATTACCTACGACTCGTACTACGTCCGCAACTGGTCCTTCTGGATGGATATTTACTTGCTCGCCAGGACAGTGACTGTTGTGCTTACCGGCGATGGCGCTTATTAGTCAAAATGACAAATCTTCGGAGAAGAGGTGAATTGATGGAAGCTCATATTTTATTAGCGTTTTGGATTCTCAGCCTGGCGCCTCTTGGGGCGGCCGCCCAGTCCGAGCCCAACCAGGTTGCGCTGCCAAGCGATTCTACGCAAAGTTCCCAGGTATGGTCGACCAACCTCGGCGATGAACCGGTGGGCGCGGGAGACCTTGTTTACATCACCGTTACCGGCTCTCCCGAATTCACGCGTAGCTATCGGGTCTCGAACGACGGCGACATATCGATACCGCTCGTCTCTAAGCCCATATCTGTTATCGGACTGGCGCCTGCCGCCATCGCGAATGCGGTTTCCGATGCCTTGATCCGCAACCGCATTCTGGTAGCGCCCATCGTGTCGGCGGCGGTGCTCGAGTACAAGAGTCGTCAAGTGACAGTGGCGGGAGCTGTAAACACTCCGGTCATCATCCAGGCGACGGGCAGTCTCAAGTTGCTGGATGCCATCGCGCGCGCTCACGGAGTTGCTCCCGACGCTGGAGCTGAGGTCATAGTCTCGAGTCTCGACAAGACTACGGGGAATAGAAGCTTAACTTCGATCCCCATCAAGGACTTGCTGTCCGGGGAGGACCGAAAACTGAATATTCCCCTGCACGGTGGTGAAGAAGTCCGCGTTCCTGAGGCTGCCAAACTGTTTGTTTCAGGCAATGTAAAATTGCCGGGCCTTTACCGAATCAACGACGTGGAAGGCTCGTCCGTACTTAAGGCGCTGGCTCTGTCGCAAGGCATTCTTCCCGATAGCACGAAACAAGCCTATGTGTATCGCATGGTGGCGGGAGCCAACCAGCGCCAGGAAATCCCCATCCCGCTGCGAGACATACTGTGCAGGAAAGCGGCTGACGTTCCGCTACAGGCAAACGATATTCTCTATATTCCCGCAAGCCGCGGGCCTCACCTCGCCTCAATTCTCAAGGGTATGACAGGCTTGGCCCTCTCACACGGACTGGTCCCATAACTGCAAGGAGTCTTAACGGCAAGGAGGAAATCATGGTCCGCACGGAATCACAAGATGAGTTAGTCCGCGGTAATAAAGCTATGAATGAACAGAAAGCTTGCTCCGAGGTTTCCGAGAAGAACTTGAAAAGTCTCACTCAAATCATCCCTCCGAGGAGGCGATTGACGTCCCTGTCCACGGGCGAAGCGCGGCGCAAACTCCGCATGGAAGCCAGGCTGGTGATTATTGCCGGCGCCAACAGAGGCGCGATCGTCTGGCTGGACAAAGACGAGATCTTGATCGGCCGCGAAGCAACATGTGAGGTCTGTTTAAAAGACGAAACGGTCTCCCGCAAGCAATGCGCCGTGAAGGCCGACAACGGCTCGTTCCGGATCATGGATTTCAGTAGCCGAAATGGTAGTTTCGTAAATGGGGTCCCGATACGCGAGAAGTTCTTGCAACATGGAGACAAGATTCGTATTGGCGCCACCGAACTTGTGTTTCTGGAGAATGACGAACCGCCGACTCCGACCCCCGCAGAGGACAAGGTTCTAGAACTAACCAATCGCATCCTGAATCCAGGATCAAACGAGTGCGCGCTGGAAGCCAACATTCCGAACAAGATCGCTCCCTGCCTTTTCCCGAAGCCAGTTCCCGTTCAGTTTCCCGTGCCGGTGGCTCCTGCATTGACGGATGTCAGCCCTATCGACGGCAACGCCTCTCTGTTCCAATTTATCAAGATCATACGCCGGCAGCGATGGAAGCTGCTGGCATTCGTTGCCGTTGCAATCATGGCTGCCGTTGGCGTTCAGCTTATTGTGCCGAAGGATTACGAAGCCACAGCTCTGGTCAAAGTCGAGCGTCACACCGCGGGCGGCGTGGTAGGCCAGGAGGCATCTCAGGTTTCGTCCGTCGACGACATGGACCAGATAATCGCGACAGAGATCGAGTTGGCTCTATCGGATCCGGTCCTCCGACCAGTGGTTGAACGGTACAAGCTGCTTCCGGTAAGATCGAACAGCTATAGTAGCGCCTCGCAGCAGAACGCCCCAGCGCCAATCCTGTTGCATTCTCTTAAAGTGACCCGTGCGCCAAGCTCTTATCTGATACGCATCTCTTATCGCGCCCACGACCCGAAACTGGCCGCCGATGTGGCCAATGCCGTGGCGCAGTCCTTGTCCGAACATGCCAACGATACAGGAAAAAGTTCGTATGAGAAGCTCTCCGAACTGGTTGCCCATGATATGTCCGAGTTGCGCGCGAAGATGGAAGCCTCTGCCCAGCAATTGGCCGAGTATGAAAAAGAACTGAACATGGTAGATCCGGAGCAGCGGGTCACTGTCTTGAGTGCTCGTCTGTCCCAGTTGAATACGGATCTTACGGCGGCCCAGGACGAGCGGATCCGTCGCGAAGCTATACTGGCGCAGGTTGAGAACTCTAATACCCTCGCCTCCGCACAGGCGGCGCAGGCGGCGGCGCAAGATCCACTGCTGAGCGAAGCCGTACAGCGTCTAAATGTGGCGCGTCAGCAGTTCACTTCGGTGCGTTCCTACTATGCCGAGGGCCATCCGGAATACGTGAAGGCACAGAAACAAGTAGAGGAAGTGGAGGCCCAGGTCAACGAACTCAAAGCACGGGCCAAAGAGCGAGCGGCGGCGGACTACCAGCAGGCACTGGGACGAGAGAAGCGCCTGTTCAGCGTCCTCCAACAGACCAAAGCAGAAGGGGACGGTCTGAAAGCCCGTGCTTACCAGTATGAACAACTGAAGGGCGAAGCGGACAATGACAAGAAGATCTATGATGATCTGGCGACGCGAACAAGGCTGGCCGGCATCAACCAACAATTCCACGACGCTACGGTGCTGCTCGCCGCGCAGGCGCTGGCGCCGCACGAGCCCATTTTTCCGAATCTTTTGATCAACTTGCCCGTGGCAGTGATTCTGTCCGGCATTCTGGGTATTCTCATTGCGGTTCTTGCCAGTGTATTGGACAACAGCTTCGCCGATGGGGAAGAGGCGGCAAGTCAACTTCGCGTTGACGTGCTTGCCGAAATACCGTACGCCAAAGGTCTGCCAAGTATCTCCGCGGAAAAGGGCCTTGCAAAGGATTCCGCTTTTTCGGCAAAGCTGAATGCAGCCTATAGGGAGGCGATTCGGAACCTGCGCGCCGCGCTCAACGGCGTGAGCAGTTATCGGCCGATACGAAGCCTCGTGATCACGAGCGCGGTGCCAGGCGAGGGCAAGTCGACCACCGCGGCTCAGTTGGCGCTGGCCTATGCGAAAGCAGGCAAAAGAGTGCTGTTAGTGGATGCCAACTTCAGCCGCCCAACCCTCGATCCTCATTTGTTGGTGTGTTCAACTCCCAGGAAATTTAAGTTCGCCAGCCGCGTTGGTTTTACCGACGTTCTCAAGGGCAAAGCATCTTGCGCCGACGCTATCATCCAGTTGGCGCAGCCGGGGTTATCTCTGATGCCTGCTGGGCGGATGTCGCGAACCGCCGCCGATCTCATCAGTACGAGAGCGTCTGCGATAATGGCCAAACTTTGTCAGGATTTCGATTTGATCATAGTGGACGCGCCTCCGGTTCTTGCTGCCTCGGAAGCGCAAGAACTGGCCCGAGTAGCCGACGGTGCATTGCTTTTGACCAAGGCGGCCGAAACTGACGCGAAACAGGTATCCGATGCCATGTCAGCACTGTCTCGCGCACGCGCCAATGTAGTTGGTCTGGTATTGAACCAGGTCAAGTCTAATGATGTCGCAGATGCTCGCGCTTTGTACCACTTGGAAGCGACCGACTCATTCATATTGCCTCGCTTAAACGCCTGAGACCGACATGGGATATCTAAAGAAACATTCTCGGTACGGCTCTGGCCCCGCGGCTCTGCTGCTCATATCGCTAGCGACCGGCGGCATCTTTAAGGTGTCGGCCTTTGCTCGAGAGGCGTTCATCGCGGCGAAGTTCGGGCTTTCGGCAGTTACAGACGCTTACTTTGGGCTCCAGCAGTTTCCCCTCGCGCTCGCTAGCTTCATGTTTGGAGCTTTTTCGCTGGCTTTTATTCCCGCCTACGAAAACGAATGGCGACGGCGTTCTGGCACTGTCGAATGGCTGCCGGGTCTGCTGTTCTATAGCGGTGTGCTCGGCGCCGTTTTGACAGTGCTCATGGTGGTCTGTGCTCCTTGCCTTTTACAACTGATTCACAGCACCGATACTAGAGAGGTTCGCAGCACGGTTATTCTTCTTGGCGCTTGCTACCTTCCGATCATTTGGATCGGCATCTGGAAAGGGATCTGTACCGCTCGTGGACGCAACTTGTGGGCGACGATCCTGCCCGGACTCCCATATCTGATTATGACCGTCGTGCTGGTTGGCAGTTACGCGATAGGGCAGCTTAGCAACCTCAGCTTGCCTATATCCATGACCGCAGGTTTTGCGCTCGTCGGATTGTACTCGCTTGTTCGCATTGGGAGATCGCAACATTTGTGGCGACGCAGCTCTCCCGTGATTGCGGTTTGGAAGGTTCCGCAGTGCCGCCATTTTCTCCGGCAGCTCGCAGCCTCTGCGGTGGAGAATGCCGGCTTTATTGCGAATCAGTTCCTGTTGTTGTACTTCCTGGCCCGCCTTGGCACGGGCGTCATCTCCGCTAACAACTGCGCGATGCGGATCGGAATGCTGGGCTACAGCCTGCTCTCGATGCCGCTGACTACCTTGGTACAGGGGCGTCTCTGTTCGGTGGAGGACAAAGAAAGGCCAACTGTGTTCCGGCGCTGGCTAGTGGTCCATGCCGCGCTGCAGTTATTGTTCGCAGTCGCTGTTTGTGGCTTCCGGTTTCCTCTCCTGCGCATCGTGTACATGCATGGAAAATTCGGCGCGACGGAATTGTCCGAGGTGGCCCACATCTTGCCCGCATGGATTGGCTATTGTGTGGTAATGTCCCTTACTGAACTATCGGCGAACTATCTGTTCATACGCGCGATGGGCCTCCACTACATGCGAATTCGGCTCTGCGCTTACCTTGCCGCGAATCTCCTTCGCATCGCCGTTATTGGCACAGCCAGCGCCGCCACCCTGATCTGGTGTTCGGTCATCATCGAGGCTTTCGTTCTAGCGCTGAATTTGCGCACCTGCTTGACTGAATCTAGACCCCGGCTGGCAGTTTCGAGCGCTATAACAGCAGCCTCGGTGTCTTAATTGGACAACTGGCACGATACGGCTGTGAATGTTCGAAACGATCTCAGCTACAGGGCAAAGAAATGAACCCGAGGTTAAGGGTGTTGCCACCTCGGCCGGGCAACTCGCGTGACCTGGAATAAGGTCAATGACCTGCAGGCATACCCCATCTCTTGAGCAAAGAAACTACGGAGGTAAGTAACAAACGTGGGCCATTAAATAGCGTTCCGATTTCGTAGGTCAAAAGAAACAACGATGCAGCAAACAAGCCGGAGTGCTTATTGCATTCTACGTACAGCTGTTTGGATCGATGCCTAACGGTTGGAATCAGGGCAACGTACGCGACTAAGATACCCAGGACAAAGCCCCCCAGAATGTCGCTTGGCCAGTGATAACCCATATAAATTCTGGGCAAGAATGTAACCAACACGACATAGGCAAACACCACGGCGCCGGCACGCCTTTTTCGAAAAAATAAACCCATCGCCAGAGCGCTGAAGAGAGCAGCGTGATCGCTCGGAAAGGAGCTCCAGCGAATGAACTGGTCGGCATCTACATGGTATGGCCACTGGAAGTGCAGCGCTGGATCGAAAAATGGCCGCTCTCGGTATGGGAGCAGACCTGCAAGGGCCCGAGCCACCACCATGGCCGGGACCACCAGTATCAAAACCGTCAGAAGAGTGGCGCGCGCCTCGACCTCTTTTGGCTCTGTCTCTTGTTTGGCATCTACAAACAAAAAATACCAATACACCGTGACAACGGCGATGCCCTTAAGAAATTCCGAGCCACTGACATGGTAGACGGCTAAGTCGAACCAAGGCCATCGCCCGACGAACTGATTGAGCCAATGCATCAAAGCAAAGTCGAGATTCATACTTCTTCCCTCGTGACCAAGATGTGGAACTTCACCGATTCCAGGCCTTGGCGGGAGAAACGGGCTCACCGCGACACAGAACTATACCTTGAGCCTACACTCCCTCTTGCCTTCTCTAAGTTGAGCCGACCGGGCCGGCCTTCCTCCAGCCCAGCCACATAGCATTCGTCTACCTCGACTCTACCTGCCAGCAAGTCTCGCCCCGGTCTTACCATCGCGCGGCGCAATTTATGCAGCCATGTCCAGGTCGTCTCATGCTCTTCAAGCCGGGTACTCGTTGCACCCCCAACACGCGAGCACCGTTCTTCAGGGTGGTCACCACCACATGGCACGAAACCAAACAGGCAGCGGGGTCCGCCGTGTCCTGGAAGATTGATCCGGCTGTCGCCGAACTTTGGCAGCCACAAGCCGTACACTCGAGCAGCACACCTCGCACAGTCCATGACTTACCGCCGCCAAAACGTGGACACCGAAATCCACCCGACCATCGCAGCCGGATCAGGTACGCACGGCAGGCCTTCTCAATTGAAAAAGAGGCCTCCAGTTCCGTCAAGTTTCGCTTGTATTCCTCCACCACGCCTGCACACTACCCATTGTGGTCACCTGAGTCAAGCAGATACCCCTCGATCGATTTGTGAGGAGGCGTGAGAGAACCCTGAGCGTAAGGGGATGGGTACAATAGTTGTAGCCGTGCTACTCGGCGACGATTCCTTTTCGGTTGCACATTTGGGCGATACCCGACTTTACCGGGTGCGTGAGAAAGTCATACAGCAACTCACCACGGACCATTCCGTAGTTATGGAACAGGTGCGTCGCGGACTATTAACCAGCGAGGAAGCCGGACATTCGCATCTGCAGAATATGATTACCCGGGCGCTAGGTGTGTGGGACACCGTCGAGCCGGAGCTGGGAACTCATTCCGCACGCTCCGGAGATCTGCTGCTGTGTAGCGTGGATTCAGTCGCTTTGTTCCTGAGGAAAGGACATTAGCAGCCCGGGGTGCAAGTAGTGGATTTCCTGCTAGTCCGGGCGACGTAGTCGGGTACGCGATCTCACGAAGCACTGGGCAACGGACGCAGAGAGTCCGCTTCTGCAAAGCGGCTTCTGATTTATCCGACACGTGAAGCGTAAGTAGAGGATCAAAACAAGCCTGCCCACGCGGTTTTTCCACTCCCGCGGCGTGCCCGCGCCCAACAGTTTGCGTAGGATCAGGCTGAGATTGAAGCTACCACGTGGATCCCCGTCTCGTAGCAGTGCACGAAGCTAACGCTCAACCAACTCGCCCCGTCGCCGCAGTAAACTCCTGCCGTACTCGCCTCGCACCCGCCGCCGATGATTCGCATATAGTCCGATGGAATTAGATGCGTCTCCGGGACGTGAACTTCCCCGATTTCGCCGCTCTCGTCCGCACCCGAAGCATTAAAGTAGCGGAACGAGACAAAACGCAATCCATAGGCTTGGCCACAGGCCTCAAGCGCATTTTCGAAAGACAGCTTAGTAGCTCCATTGATGGGCAGACGTGGAGCTTTCTCCGTGATGGAGTTCAGGTATTCCATAGGTTGCACAGGTCGATAAAAGATAAACTTCCGCGCGCCTGAGTCTATGACCGCATGGAGTAGCGACAATCCATCTGCCACATTGTTCTGAAAATATTTTCGATTAGATACGGATTCGCTGACATAAGTATGCGCTGCAAAATACATGACAGCATCTACGCGCTGCAGCACAGAATTTAGTTTAGCGGCATCGGAGATGTCGCCGACGATCAGTTCAAAGCCTTCCGCCAAGATATTTTGTAACCTCTTCGGCGCAGCTTCCGGGCTGCGTGTGATCCGATATAGCCCGCCCCCCCGACAACCAGAACGCTCAATCGTTTTTTGTCGATCATCTGCCCATGATACTCAACCGGAATTTCCGTTTTGAACATCCTAAATTGGGCCAGAAGTTTCTGCTCGCTCGCGCCCATTGTCAAGAGTGAAAGGATTGAGTAAAAGGATTTGCCATAGTTTGGTGGAGCTGCCCCTGTCAGCGGGCGATTCGGGGGGCCAGCCTGACCATCTGGAGCGCCAGCAAATGTTGCAGTTATCACCTGGGGAGATTGACCAATGTTTTGCCCACACTTGCAACACCTTCTTCCTTGCCCGAACCCTTGGTAAACAGATTCCATTGCCGACTTTCGTCAGCAGCCGTCTATCCCGTCGGCACCGGCAACGTCACGATCCGACCCAGCATCGCTCCGAGCCGCCGCGGGTTCGGATGTCAACGCGCATGTTTCACCAGCCGTCCTCCGGTTTTCACCAGCCGTTGCTGCAAACTCGTCAGCGAGTGCCTCTCGATTGGCCGGGGCAGCGCCAGTCGCCGCCACAAATTGCCCAGGTTGGGGGCCAAGAGGCTCAGCGCCAGCGGTACCTCGTTGGAGCGGAAACGGTGACAGGAAAGACGAGTCATCTTGATCGGCTACAGTTATGCATGATCTTGAGCTTTTCAAACATATCTGGTTTCGACAGGCTTGACTTGTCTTTGGCAGGTATAACTCTTCAACTATGTTCCTATAGGAATGAATCTCAGGAAATGGAAGGAGTGCGCATCCAAGTCCACGTACAGTCCTGATCCCGCTAGCTCCACCCCGCGCCGTCGACCGTACTCTACATTCACTAAGGGATCGCTCACCTCCCAGTCCGGACTCGCGAGAGCATTCCAAGGGAGCTTAACCCAAGCCTGAGCGCGGTACGGCGAGAAGTTCACAACTTGCAGGTACTTTGCTCCTCGGACCTTCCAGCACCACCCCATTAGATTTTGGCAGCTCTGGTTATCGGCCCAGCCTTCTAGCTGGCATAGCTGCCATTCACCATTCTCAAGCTCAAAACTGCGAGCAATATCGAGAAGCTTCTGGTAGAAGTTTCTCAACTTATGGTCTGGAGACTCTTCCGGGCACCGGCCCAAATGCGCACTTAACTTGATCTTGGAACCTGAGAGCTGGCCGTTCTGCAAAAGCTTGGCGCCCGGTAAGGTCATGAGTGCTACAGCCGCAACCCGGTTTTGCTGCACTGAAAACACAGCTGCGGCACGCGGTTCGTCGTGATTTTCAAGAAAGCGGATCAGGTGACGCTGATAGTCCATCGGGGCGCTCAAATATTCCCGCATTGCCTGCGGCGTCCCCCCGACTAGCCGATCATAGAGTCGCTTGTCATAGCAGTAATCAAAGCCTTGCTGCATCAGTTCCCACTCGAGATCCCAATAGGCTTCCGCAACGAACAGAAACCCGGGATGAAGTTGCCGGATTCGTGGAATTATGTACTGCCAGTACTCGGTCGGCGGCGGCGGGCAAACCCGCCCCTCCCATGTGTGGGCAAAAATGCGATTAATAACGAGCATCGCTAAATCGCAACGGACACCATCACATTGCCCGGCGATTCCTTTCAGCGTATCGAGCGCCGCTAAGCGCAAGCCAGAATCGAAAGCATTAAGCTGTGCCGTGTCGGGCCATGGAGGAAAGTAGGGATCGTGGCCATGAGCGATTACGTTTTTGCCAGCGGGGAAAAAAGACTTGGGATTCCGCTGGTGCTCATCCCTTTCGCCCTGCACAAAATACTCTGGGTGCTCTCTGGTCCAGGGGTGATCGGGAGCGACATGGTTAGGAACGAAATCAAGCATCATACGCAAGCCGCGCGCAGCTAGTTGGCGCCGTGCCTCGGCAAGCCCGTCAGCACCTCCCAGTTCACTATCCACGCAGTAGTCGGCGATGGAATAGGGAGATCCCGAAACATCCTGCGGTGAAAAGTCCGAAAACAATCGCCGACCTTCGGCAAGCACGTTCGGATCGCCTAAAGATATTTGCTGGCCTGCTGCGCTTCGCCGCCAGACGCCCATTAGCCATACGCCGTCGGCGTGGGTTGCTGCCAACTCGTCCCATACAAAACCGGGAACACAATCGAGCTTCATCTTGCGGCAGTAACGCAATGTCAAGCCGCGTAGCCACGTCCAGGTGTTGATTTCAACTATCCAGGGTTGATTAGGCCAATCGTACATGGATACAAATGCCTTGGGCCATAGCATAGATCGACTGGAGTATGTGGGTCCAGCGCACAATGATGACCCGCCTCGCTGTAGGTAAAAAATGAGTAGAGTTAGGCAGATCCGCCGTTGCGGAGAACGAGTATCTTGCTTGCTTAGAGATGGTGACCTTACCAACAACATTCTTTGGCTAGGATGGCAGCGAGCTTGTCGACCTCAGATGAGATTCACACACAAGCCGGGCAGAACTGATGTTGGTTGCGTGCGGGCAAACAACGAGGACAACTTCGCGTATAACCTTGAGCGGCAGATTTTTTTACTTTGCGATGGAATGGGTGGCGAGGCAGCGGGTGAGGTCGCCAGCAGGTTGGCGGTCGACCAAATTCTGGCCTACCTCAGGAGTGATCCTTCGACTGTCGAGGTTCAAAGCCCAGGCCAAGGTACTCCTGAATCGGCACGCTTGCTATACACCGCTATTCGAGTAGCCAATCGATCGAGAGGGATATCTGCTTCACTCAGGTAACCCCAACAGATTGTGGTTTCGTTTTCGCCATCGCTTCCGGGTGAAAAATCCGATCAAGGGGAACAGGCTCACCGTCACCGCTTGCTGTGCGAGGCGGAAGAAGAGCTTGCCACGGCTCTTTGATCGCCGCCGGCTAAAACGGAACGTAAGCTCATCCAAATAGTAATCGAGATGCTTGTGGCTGACCGCGCCCTGATGGGTTCCCATCAGCCACCGTTTGAGGAGCGAGATTGAACTCGCGGCATTGATTCCGACGGAGTTTTTTTTCTTGCCGCGTAGAAATGTGATCTCAAGCTCGTAGCCTTTCTTCTCCAAAGGCAGCTAGCCGAGCCACCCGTCGGTGTGGATGACGCTCCTTGGTTCCACCGAGTCCTGCACGAGTCACCAGGCTTTGGGCGGAAGCATCCACAATCTGGCACAGGCGAATTCTGCCGATCCCCGGCCCATCCTCTTGAGCGGCAACAACAACTCGATAGCTGAGGTCTATCCGGTCGGATAGCAAGGCCGTTGAGCTGCGCCTTCGTACTTTGCTCGCCACGAAGGCCATTGCGGCCAAGTTTCTGCACCGGTTGGAGATACGCGAGGCGAGTAGCCCGGACGGCAAGAGGCGCACGAATGGCACCGCGTCTGCTCTCATGTGTGAGTGGAAGCGCGACAGCAGCACAACCAAGTTGAAGGGAGAAAATGATCGGCCATGTTTGACGTCAACTGTGGTACTACCAATCTTCTGGAGAGCCGCTCGCCGGCACTTGCCACCCCTCCGCCACGCGCGAGCGGCTTCCACCGACAAGGACGCATTTTCCTGCATACTCCGGAGCCGTTCTCATCGGCCGCGTTGTACGTCGAAGCCCTGTCCCGGTCGGTTACCGCGGAAGGAACTCCTATCCACATCGTGTGTCCCCAGAATCATCAGTGCCTGGAAAAATTCAACCGTAACCCCTTAATTACGATTCATCCTACCATTGCACGTTCCACCAATGGCCGGCACGGTTTTTTAGGGAAAGTGGTTGTCAACGTGCAATTTCTGCTTTCCTCATTGGCTGTCTTGTTTTGCGCTATCCGACGTGGTGACCTAGTGCACTTTCAATATAGCTTACACTTGCCTTTCGGCGCGCTCTTCTTTTTGTGCGCTCGGATTCGCGCTTGCAAGATTGTGTATACCGCTCACGATCCCTTACCCCACAAGTGGATAATGCCGAAGAGGCTGCGCTGGGTGGAGAGACGCGCGCTGGCATGGATGTATCGCGTCAGCGACACGATCATAGTTCATAATGAAGTGGGAAAGCGTACGATCCTGGAGCAGTTCGGCGAGAGTAGTGCAAAGGTGAAGGTGATCGCCCAAGGCCCCTATGAGCTTGGCGTGGGCACGCTAGCGATGCCCCAATCGGAGGATCTGGAAGTGCTTCTGTTCGGCGCGCTGCGCGCCAATAAGGGCGCTCACCTCGCCATTGATGCCATTCAGCAGCTTTATAAGGAGGAAGTCCCGATACGCCTCACGATTGCCGGAGCCGTTCTTAACCGAAACGAGCGGGACTACTGGGAACGCTGCCAGGAGTTGATTCGGAGATGCCCTCAGCCGATCCGCTTAGTCGAGGGTTTCATTCCCGACGAACAGCTTCCTGAACTGTTTGCCAGTTGCCATTGCTTTCTGCTCCCGTACACCCAATTCTTTTCGGATAGCGGTGTCGCATCTATAGCGCTGGCCAATGGACGGCCGGTCATTGGAACCAGAGCAGGAGGGCTCGGCGCCTTGCTCCAGGCTTCTAACGGTGGTCTGGTCATTGAGGAAGCTTCCGCGGACGCGATTGCCACCGCGTTGCGCCAGGCCGTTCTTCTGGGCGAGCAGCGACTGGACCAGTTCGGGCGGGAAGGCAGGGCTTGGATATTGCGAGAGTGCGGCTGGCCGAAAATCGCCTGCGAAACCCTCCAGGTGTACTCGGCCCACACTTCGCAGCACCAAGCGCCACCCCGATTACCTCGATTCCGTACCCGGGAAGGGCGACATCGTAATTCTCAAGCGTCGGTTTAACTAGCGTCCAGGCCGGAGTCCCCAAATGTCAAACCAGTCTTTGGGGACCCGGCCCCCGGACGCCCCTCGACAATAACCCAAAATGGCCCACTTGTGCTCCTCCCCCAAGACCCTGCTGAAAACACAATCTGACGCAGCGCAATGAGCTGGTGGGCAGATCGTCCCCGCCCGAGGCCGGGTTGGCGCGACGCAGCGGTGACCGGAATCCACCGAGGCTCCGCCTGAGACCGGCGAGAGATGTTCTTCAGGTTCTCACCTATATCTCGTGCTGGTTTGAGGCAAAGCCTCGTTTAGGATTTTTCATGATCAGGATTCTCGCCATCGCAATGCGCTCCGGCCGCACTATCGGAATGGTTTATCCCAGTAGGCTTTTGGATAACTCAGAAACCGATTCAGAGGGTGCACCTCCTACTCTCCTGTAATACATCGGGCCGCAAGCGTCGGCACCGCTTGGACTTACACATCGCAAGCAGGACTCATGAGAAAAGGCGCCGTCTGGCAGGCCTCTTGCTTCTGTCATGAGCGAGACAAGTTTGAAAGGACTACAGCAATCACGACCATGACTACAACGCTGAAAGATAATGTTTCGCAACTGCATCAGGCGCCACAGAGCCTACCGGCAGAGTTGGTAGGCGACGGACTGGAACAATCCGACAGGAAACGGCCCGGGCGGATTGTCATCCTTATCACGACCCTGACTTTCGGGGGTGCCGAAACGCAGGTCGTTCGCCTCGCCACTGAGCTGAAGATGAGAGGCTGGTCGGTTTGCGTAGTGTGCATGGTCAAACCAACCGCGTACATGAGTCAGTTGGAAGCGCAGCACATCCCGTTGCACGCGCTGGACATGAAACGAGGTGTACCAGACGTGAGGGCGGTATTCCGTCTCGCGTCCCTCATCCGCGACTTTCGACCGGATATCGTGCATTGCCATATGTTCCACGCGAACCTTTTGGGCCGTGTCACCAGGCTTTTCTGCCGGATACCGGCCTTGGTGTGCACTGCCCATAACTTTAGAGAGACGTCGGAACAAGACGGACCCACCTGGCACAAGGAACTCCTCTACCGCATCACGGACCCTTTGGCAGATAAAACCACGATCATCTGTAACGCTGCATTTGAGCGATACGTTCGCGTGGGTGCGGTGCCGCGTAGGAAGTTTCAGATGATTCCGAATGGTATCGACACCGATCACTTCATGCGCTCGAAAGAGCGGAGAAAGAACGCGCGCGCAGCGCTCGGCATTAGCTCCGAGTTCGTATGGCTCGCGGTCGGCCGATTGGTCAAACAAAAGGACTATCCGACACTTTTCCGCGCCCTTGAGCTGCTCAAGCATGAGCAATTTGTCCTTTTGCTTGCCGGCAACGGGCCCCTGGAAGAAAAGTTACGGGAAGAATGCAGGACGCGTGGATTGGAGAGACAGGTTCGTTTTTGTGGCGCCCGCGAAGACATCCTTGACCTCTACAGCGCTGCCGACGCTTTTGTGATGTCGTCCGAGTTTGAAGGTCTGTCGGCGGCCCTGCTGGAAGCGGCATCGACAGGCCTGCCGGCAGTGGTCACCGATGTGGGTGGTAATGCCGACGTCGTTATGGATGAAATCACAGGTTATATGGTGCCTCCGGCGGCGCCGAAACAACTGGCCACGGCCATGCATCGGCTGATGGCTCTCTCGCCAGAGCGCTTGCAGACGATGGGCGATGCCGCACGCCAGCTCTGTCACGAACAGTTTCGGATTGCAGCCGTGATGGATAAGTGGCTTGACCTTTATGCCACGATCCCGCGGCATGCTGAAGTCGTTCAGATCAAAACAGCAAGTCAAAGTCGCGATTCCCAAGCGAGAGGCCCGGAGCAATCGATTCACACTGAACCGCAATCCTGCTTGTCGATTCAGTCGGAGGTGACGCGATGAGCACTGCCCGTGCCAACTTCTCGGACCCACGCGGGAGCACCAACGCACTTCAAGCATCAGCCCAGGAATTCCAGGCGAGCCGTGGGCGGAAGCGTCCCGGTGCGCTGGTGATATCACTCGATTTCGAACTTCATTGGGGAGTTCGCGATTCCGCGCCCCTCGATGGCACCGAACAGGCCCGACTGCTGTCAGCGAGACGGATCGTCCCCCGTATGCTCGACCTATTCGAGGAGTTCTCAATTCACGCTACGTGGGCCACCGTCGGTCTTCTGTTTGCGCACTCCCGAACAGAGGTTGAAGCGTTAAAGCCCACCCGGCGGCCCAAGTACGGGGACAGCCGGTTGGATCCTTATCAGGAAACGCTTGGAGCGGGGGAGGCTGACGATCCCTTTCATTTTGCTCCCAGCCTGATTGCCGAGATAGCGAGCAGACCCGGTCAGGAGATCGCGTGTCACTCGTTTTCTCACTACTACGCCATGGAGCCGGGCCAAGCCGGCGAGGAGTTCGAAGCCGACCTGAGGAGTGCGGTGGCCATAGCAGCCCAGTCGGGTCATAGCTTACGTTCTTATGTCTTTCCGCGGAATGAAGTCAATCCTGAGTACCTTTCAATTCTGAAACGTTTTGGGATCCAGGCCTATCGTGGAACGGAGCCGGCCAAGATCAAGCAGGCGCGTTCGTTTGACGAGCAGCGGCGCCCGCATAGGCGGCTTGGTCGGCTCTTGGACACCTATCTGGACCTGTGCGGAAATCAGACGTGCCCATGGCCCCGAGACGGGAGACTTATCTCGGTCGCAGCCAGCCGATACCTGCGGCCTTACTCGCCTATTCTTCAGCCATTCGAAGCTTGGCGGCACGCGCGAATCGAACAAGCTATGAAGTACGCCGCCGAGCGGGGCGAAGTCTTCCATCTGTGGTGGCATCCCGAGGACTTCTCCTATCACTGCGACCAGAATCTCCGTTTTCTGCGCTCCGTGTTGAGGATCTTTGATAGCTATCGCGCCCGGCACGGAATGGTTTCCGTCGGCATGGCAGAGATAAACAGTCCCATACAGACTACTCAGCCCATGTGCATCTCGTAGTAATAGGAGCAAATATGAACTTGCTTAAGGCCATAGAAACTGAAATTGATAACGGCTCTTCCGCGACCGACCTCACCAGCGGTAAACCTCGAATCCTGTACCTCGTTACTCGAGCCGAGCGCGGAGGCGCCCAGACGCACGTGCTCGACCTGGCATGCTCCATGCGACCTGACTTCGAGGTTAGCGTTGCCACGGGAGAAGAAGGCTTCCTTACAGAAGCATGTCGCGAAAGAGCCATCCCTGTTTACGTATTGCCCCATTTGCAGCGGCAAGTCAGGCCAATTGAGGACGCTCGAGCTTTGGGGGAGATTTGGCAACTGATCCGGAAGCTGCGACCGGATCTTCTCCATCTACACACCTTCAAGGCTGGTTTTCTTGCCCGGCTCGCCGGTCGAATACTCGGCATTCCTTCCGTTTACACGATCCACGCCTGGCTTTATGGGACAGCGGCGGTATCGCGCTTCTCGAGTGCTCTGAGCGGCCCCTGCGAGCGCATGGCGGCGCGCTGGTGCGAACGCATTATTACGGTTTCCCGGGCTGGAGCGCGAGTCGTGCGCGGGCACCGAATCGGATCTCCTTCCAAGCTTGTCACCATTCACAATGGTCTCCCGGATTGCCCCGAACAGGCCCGACTCTCACCGACCGAAACGCCCGTGATCACAATGGTGGCGCGGTTTATCGAGGGCAAGGACCACGACCTTCTACTCCGTGCCTTTGCCCGCATTCCTAAAGGACCGCGGCTTCGCTTGGTAGGCGACGGTCCTACTCGAGCCAGCGTGGAAAGCCTGGCACGCGAACTTGGCATTCAGGAGCAAGTGGATTTCCTGGGCAATCGCGACGACGTTGCTTCGCTCCTCGCCACCTCAGATGTATTTGTTCTCGCGTCGCGATCCGAGATGCTTCCAATCAGCATCTTGGAGGCGATGAGGGCAGGGCTGCCAGTGATCGCCTCCGATGTCGGCGGGGTTCGAGAAGCCATTGCGCATAATGAAAACGGATTTCTAGTGCCTAGCGGTTCTGTCTCCGCTTTGGCGCAGGCATTGACCGATCTGACCAACGACTATGCGCTTCGCCTCCGTATGGGCCAGGCAGGGCGCCAGCGCTTTACCAATCAGTTCTTGAGCTCATTCATGCAAGAACGCACTCGCTGCATCTATTGGGACGTGCTGTTGAGCCTTGGCAGACCTTGGAGAAAACGCAATGCTGCGGCGCCGGCGTCCATGGCCCCGCCTGTAAACTGGCAAACCGCTTAATCAGGATGCATGTGTGTCGGAAAAACGGAAGCGCGCCACGACGCGGAGCAGCTCAGAAAAGGAAGGAAGAAAATGAATATTATGGCAACCACCACAACTCTGCCCCTCACAGCCGCATGCGACGAACCGATCGGCCTATTCCATTCAAGCGGTGAAGATATTCCGCCGGCCGCTCAGAGCGATCCGGCAGCTAAGAACCTTGTGTTACCCGGGCGGGCGCGATGTCTTGGCCCGTCTTTTGAGTCATTGAATATGGAAGCGCGGCAACCGCACCCTTGCCCGTCTTCTCTCGAAGGTGATGCCTTGTATGAGAGATATCGAGATTCGTTCCGACGCCCAGGTTGCGCGGGGGCTGTTCATTCATGGCACAGGCGTGGTCATCGAAGAAACAGCGATCATGGAAGACGATGTAGCTTTAGATCACGGGATGACACTGGCCGGCGCAGGCAAAGAGTAGGGCGCACACCACTTTACAATCGGCGACCACGCCATCATTGGAAGAGGTGCCAAGGGTTTTGGGAAACAGCACCCTGGACAAGAACCACCGTATCCGAACCCAGCACGGCGGGGTTGCGGGATATGCCTGACGGGCCCACTGTTGTTGGCGTTCCCCGGCGCATTGTTTTTCAGAATGGCAGGCAGGTCTTGGCTGATTCCGAGCTAGACGATGATCCTTTTTCCGATCAATGCCGACTTTGGCGCGAGGTGACGCAATATTGTCACGATGCGACACTGTGACCAGGTAAATCGCAGTTGAGTGGCAGCTTATCTTTGCGCTGTATTCCAAGGGGCGTTGGTCAGTGCGTCCTCTAGCCTTATCTATCGCCGCTTCGCCCATTTTGTTGGGGAGGTGATACCCGTTACAACGTTAAAATTATTCAGTCGCTTGTTTGTCGTACTCAGTCCGGCGGTCAACAAGAAAATTCATCAGCGCGTGGTGGGGCTAGCGCGCAAATGGCGTATGTCCCAAGGACGTAAGCAAGCTCCAAACCGCCAAATTCATGCTATCGTATTGCGATCTGGGGGTGGCCGAACTGTGCAGGAGGACAGCCCTGTAACAGAACCTCCCGTTCCCCTCCAAATTGAAGGTGGTGCTTTCCTTCGACTTCGTCGGGTAAGATCTTGAGCTTTCGACAGCACCGATCCTGATGACAGCGGGACACAAAAAGCTCGGCAAATACGATGTGCTGGACGTTATCGGCCGGGGTAGTACGAGTGTCATCTACAAGGCAGTTGATCCAGGCATCGGGCGAGTTGTGGCCATCAAGATGATGACCGGCGCTTTCCGGGAGAATCCCGAACTGCTGCAGCGCTTCTACCGGGAGGCACGATCGGCGGGCAAGCTCCAGCACCCCAATATCGTCACCATCTATGACCTGGGCGAACACGATGGAAACCCCTACTTGGTGATGGAGTTTCTGGAAGGGCAAAGTCTGGAAAATGTAATCCGCACCCATTCGCCCATCTCTCTGGAAGAAAAACTCGATATCGTAATTCAGGTTTGCGAAGGGGTGGGTTATGCCCACGAGCGTCAGATCATCCATCGCGATATTAAACCGGCGAATGTAATGTTTGTACAAGATCGCAGGGTAAAGATCGTCGATTTTGGCATCGCCCGTGTAGGCAACGACGGTATGACCCGTCCGGGACAGATAATGGGCAGTATCCACCACATCTCGCCGGAGCAGATCAATGTCGGTAATGTGGATGCCCGGAGCGACATTTTTTCTATCGGCGTCCTGCTTTACCAACTGCTCACAGCAAAATTACCTTTTGAAGGCAGGGACACGGGTGAGACTCTGATGAAGATTCTTCACGAACCGCCCCCGCCGCTACAACAATTTCTGATCGCTTACCCGCCTGAACTGGACGAGATCATCGATCGAGTACTTGCCAAAGATCGAGAGCTGCGCTTCCAGGCAGCCCAGGATCTGGCCTTTGAGCTTACACACATTCAAGAGAGACTCAGGCGCGAATGGGCCGCGGAATACCTGAAAGCCGCCGAGGAAGCGCGGACTGCCGGGCACCTAAGTCGTGCCAAGGAGCAGCTGCTGCAAGTTCTGAAGATTGATCGACAGGACGTGCGCGCCGCGCTGCCCCGCGAACTGAAGCAACAGATTCAGAAGCAACAACGCAGTGAGCAGGCGCGAGATTTGCAATCAGAGGCGGAGAAAGCAGTTACCCGAGGCGAATTAGGAGAGGCGCTGGACTACCTGGACCGAGCCGTAGAGCTCGACCAAGGCAATCTTAAGATTGTTGAGTTTCGCGATTCGGTTCGGAAAAACAAAGAGCGATCCGAAAGGTTGCGGGATTTGCTGCACCGAGCGGAAATGGCGCAGGATGCGGGTGACTTGGATGCGGCTTACCAAAACGTCGAAGAGGCATTGGCCATCGATGCAAGAAATATCGAAGCCCGTTTTTTACATGCCGCGGTTTCTCGTGAGATCGCCGAACGTGACAAGCAGCTTCAGCTGAAGAAGTTCATGGGAGAAGCACGGAAGCAAATTTCTTCCCGACATTTCACCGCAGCGCTGCAACCGTTGAAGCAAGCTGAGTCCATCGATCCCGCGGCTCCCGGCATCCAGGAGCTGATCAATCTAGCACTCAGTGTTCAACAGCAGAAAAAGAAACGACAAGCGCTTGAGCGCTTGACCAGCGAAATAGAAGACGCTCTCGACCGTGATGATTATGACACGGCTTGTGCCAAGGCTGATGAAGGGCTCCGCAGCTATCCCGACGACCGCCGACTAAAAAAGCTCAAGGCTGTAGCTGATAAGCAGCGTCCGGCCAGGGAGAAACGTAAGTACGTAGAGGAAAAGATCTCGGCCGCCCAAAAGTTGCTGGAGGAAAAAAAGCCGCAGCTAGCTTTCGCCTGCCTACGGGAGGCGCTCGAGAAATGTCCCAACGAAATGGCGTTGCAATCCATGCTGAAGCTAGTAAGCGACAGCTTGGAGCGGGAGCGTCTGGAACAAAAGAAGGCCGAGATCCGTCAGAAAGCGAAGGGTGCGATTCGACGTAGAGAATACAAAGAAGCCATACTTCTGCTCGAAGCAGCCCGTGAGGACACACTCTCGAGCGACTTCGATGATCTGTTGCAGTTTGCAGAAGAGGAAGCCTCCAATTACGAAAAACGCCAAAAAATTGATTTCGTGGCCGAGCAGGCACACAAGCTGAACTCGGAAGAGAAATACGCGGAAGCGATCCAACTGCTTGATACCACCTTGCAGGAGATTCCTGACCAGGAGCTCGAGATCATTCTCTGTGACATTCGGCGCCATGTGGGGGAATTCAATCGTCAAGTTCAAGAAGCGATCACCAATGCCAACCGGCTGTTGCGCCAGTACCGCTATGCCGAGGCGGTCAGGTTTTTGGAAGCTCATCCCTATGCTGAGTCCCCACAACTTCGCGACGCCCTGGCGGCCGTGCGACAGAAACAGCAGTTCTGTCACGCAGTCTCTCTTGCCAAAGAAGAGGTCCGCGACGCCATCGCCCGTTCAGAGCTGGACCAGGCAGAGATTCTGCGGCAAAAAAGCCGCGAGAAACTTGGCGACGTTGAGGATATTCGCTTATTAGAAAAAGAGATTCAGGCCAAGCGGCGAGAAATTGCCAAGGCCAAATTGGAGACGGCCTTACGTGACGTTCGGGTACTGTTGCTGGTCCGATCTTTTGAATCTGCTCAAAGCGTTCTTGAAACAGTTGCCGAACTGGTTGCCTATGTTGAAGATGAGCTTGTGCAGCAGTTTGATGCCTTTCTAGAGGCTGCACGCTCCGGAGCCGCCCAACGTCATGCGGTTCCCCAGCAACAGTCACGAGAGGAAAAGTCAGTCGTCAGTTCGGAAGGAACAACGAAGGGCCCAGCATTATTGCCCGCCTTGGAATCGACTCAGATCATCGATCTAGACGATCAAACGCAATTAGCGGATCCGGGCCAGTTGGAAGCCATGCTGGGCGAGGTAACTGTTGTCGCCGATCACTATCCCGACGACACCAAAGTGCAAACGGCCATTGAGAAGATAAAAAACAAAATCACGTCGCGAATAACCGTAATCCGACAAGCGTGATTGCCGCAAGCACAGCAGGCTGAAATCCGCGCAGTTCCTGGCGACTCGGTCGCCGAAACGATGGTGCAGGACATCGTCGAAGCGGAAGGAGCACCTGAACCTGATCTCGCCGTAGACGTACAAATTGAACGTAGTAGCATTCCGCCAGTGCTACTGAACCGGCATGTCGGCGACAACCCTCTGTCAGCAGGAGCGGGATTACTGGTAACCGTTTGAGCGCGGGTGAAAATCTGGATATGGCTACGGCTGCACCTCCCGGTCAGGAAGAAGCACCCGCAGAGCTCGAAGGTTTGGCAGTGAAGGCTGGGTCAGATGAACCCTCCCGCGGCTGCTATTTCTACTCATCCGATTCGGCAGCCGTGCCCGATGGTCGACCAACGGTAGCCCTTTCCACCCTACTGACCGCGCAGGCGCGAGGTAATTCCCTGCGCCATTCATCAATTAAGTTGGCCACCAAGCTTGTCACCCCGCGTGCAGCGCGGCAGCCGCCGGATCTCTCTTTCCAGAACTACTGCGACCCCCAACCGCAATTCATGCACATTGTGGTAAGGGCCACGATGGCAGCCATCCTCCCGGTTGTCAGCAAACGCATGGTCATACCCTTTCTCGAAGGGACGGTCAAAATTGTCATCCTCACGGCTATATGCCGTTTAGTGACGCCCGAAAAGGCGAAACATTATTGCATCAAGTTTGACAACTCGAACCACATTTTTTGTTGCGGGGTGACCTGGCGAGGGGAAGTCCGGGCATGAAGTTGATGCGCCTACCCGGCAATTTCGAGTACAATTTCGACTTTTGTAGTTCGAGATGACAATCGCGGCTGTTCGCTCTTGGGGGGTGACCTTTGGCCGATCGCAAGCAGCGGATTGCCCGCCCACGCAAAGCGAAGCCGGTGCCCCGTTCGCAAGAACATTCCCGCCTGGCTGAAACCTATGTCGGTGCGGAGTCACCTTGGCGCAAATGGGGGCCTTACGTCAGCGATCGATCTTGGGGAGGCGTGCGCGAGGACTATAGTGCAGATGGGGATGCCTGGCGCTTTTGCACCCATGACCACGCCCGGAGCAAGGCCTATCGCTGGGGCGAAGACGGCATTGCAGGTATTTGCGACCGTTACCAGTTGCTCGTCTTTGCGCTCGCGGTTTGGAATGGCCGCGATCCTTTCCTCAAGGAACGCATGTTCGGGCTTAGTCCCAACGAAGGAAATCACGGCGAGGACGTCAAGGACTATTGGTTCCACTTCGACAACACGCCAACCCACAGCTACATGCGCATGCTCTACAAATACTCGCAGGGTGAATTTCCATATCGACGGCTCATTGAAGAGAACCAAAGACGAACAGGCCAACCCGAGTTCGAACTTCTCGATACCGGGATCTTCGACGATGATTGCTATTTCGACGTCTTTATCGAGTACGCGAAGAAATCTCCGGAAGACATCTGCATCCGGATCGAGGCCTTTAACCGTGGCCCTGATCCTGCTGAACTTCACCTTCTGCCGCATCTCTGGTTCCGGAACACGTGGAGTTGGACCTATCCTCGGAGCAGCGAGCCCATAATCAAACCTGGAGACCGTGGGAAAGAATATGTCACGTTAGTAGCGGATGATTCCACCGCCAAACCTCTCCAGAATATTCAGCTGCAGTATGCGCTTGGGCGCAGATATTTATACGCACAGGGTGGTGGTGAACTGCTCTTTACTGATAATGAGACAAACGCTTCGTTGCTGTACGGTCCATCTGCGCTCAACTGCTCTCCTTATGTAAAGGACGCGTTTCATCGCTATATTGTTAACAGTGAGCAGTGCGTGAACCCAGAAAAATCAGGCACCAAGTCCTGCGTGCATTATCAGTGGGATGTCCCTGCCGGGGGTTCGGTTGTCCTCCGCTTGCGATTGACCGAGCAGGAAACTGCTACCCCACTCCGTGATGTAGATAAGGTGGTTGAGCAGCGAAGGAAGGAAGCGGACGAGTTCTATGAGTGCATTCACCCTCCAAATGCGACCGCGGAAGAGAAGATGATCCAGCGCCGGGCATTTGCAGGTCTGTTGTGGAGTAAGCAGATTTACCTTTTTGACGTAAATCGCTGGCTAGAAGGCGACAGCATTCCACCACCCGAGGCACACAAGAGAATTCGCAACATTCATTGGCGTCATTTGAATTCCATGCGTGTGGTCACCATGCCAGACAAGTGGGAATTTCCTTGGTTCGCCGCATGGGACCTGGCCTTTCAGTGCACCACGTTGTCACTGGTCGATCCCGAATTCGCCAAGGAAAATCTTCTGGCTTTGCTCTTCGAGCAGTTCCAACATCCTAACGGCCAGATCCCCGCGTGCGAATGGGAATTTTCGGATCTCAATCCGCCGGTTCATGCGTGGGCTGCATGGCGGGTCTACCAGAATGAAAAAGTTGCAACTGGTAAAGGTGACCGCGCCTTCCTGGAAAAATGTCTTCACAAATTGCTGATGAATTTCGCATGGTGGGTGAACCGGGTCGATAGAACCGGCAACAATGTTTTTGAGGGCGGTTTCCTCGGGATGGACAACATCACTGTTAAAGATCGGAGCGAGAAATTTGCTGGGGGCGCCGTCCTAGAGCAATCGGACGGCACCGGCTGGATGGGCTTTTTCTGCCTTTATATGATGCGCGCCTGCCTCGAGCTGGCGAATTCCGATCGTGCCTATGAGTTGCTCGCAACTAAGTTCTTCGAACATTTCATCTATATCGGTGCCGCGATGAAAAAAATGGGTGGCCGAGATTACCAACTCTGGGATGAACAGGACGGATTTTTCTACGATATCCTTCGCTTGCCCGATGGGAACTTCAAGAAATTCCGCGTCCGCTCCATGGTGGGATTGATTCCGCTGTACGCTGTCGAAGTTCTCAATCGGGAAGATCTTGATCCCAATCCGGAATTTTTCGGCAATGTGGAATGGTTCATCAAAAACCGGCCCGATTTAGTCGGCAATGCCTGCTACTCGGTTAAGGGGCAACGCTACGTTCTCTCGATTGCCGATTCCGGCCAGTTTGCGCGCGTGCTCGAATATGTGTGGAATCCTGACGAGTTCCTGTCCCCACATGGAGTTCGCAGCATTTCCAAGTACCATGAGCAACACCCATTTGGTTTCGGAGGCGAAAGTGTGGGCTATGAGCCCGGCGAATCCGCGGTCCGGATTAAAGGTGGCAACTCCAATTGGCGAGGGCCGGTATGGTTTCCCACGAATTATCTGCTCATCCGGACGCTGGTGAAATTCAGTTATGCCCTGGGCCCCGATTTTGCTGTGCGTACAAAAGCAAGCGACGGTGAGTTCGTCACTCCCCTCGCAATCGCAGCTGAGCTCGCCGATCGTTTGATCGGAATCTTTCGCAGGAACGAAAATGGCCAACGCGCGTGCTTCGGGAATTACCGGAAATTTCAGGAAGATCCCCATTGGCGAGATCATTTGCTCTTCAATGAGTATTTCCACGGAGATAAGGGAGCGGGCCTTGGCGCGAGTCACCAGACTGGTTGGACCAGCCTGGTTGCCAATCTCATCCAGGAGTGGCGGCAACCCGCTAAGGGACGAAGTTCTAATAGGTCTAAGCCCATGAAGTGTTAGGTTGAAAGTGTCTGCGAATTTTGCAGTCGGAGCTGTTGCTAGCAGCTGAAAATGTCCGGTTTCAAAGTTGTGCCCTCGCCGATTGGGCCGGTGGTTTTGGGGGAAAGGCTTACAGGGGAAGGGGGCAGGCTGATGTGCACCCTTCTCAGTTCTGTAGAGGGCTTCGCCGACAAAGGCGTGCCGGTCGCGTCATAGCGACCCAGACGGTGCGGTCCGTAGCTGAGACTCAAAGTTCCGTCCAGGTGTTGATGCGCCGTGACACTGCAGCCCGAGAGCGTGCCGCTCTTCACCGCTTCGATCTGTAGGTCAGATTCTGCAAGCGGACCGTGTTGTCAAGGTTCACGGTGCGCTCGAACTGGAGCGAGAAGACGGTGCAAATCGTGAGTCGAAACCGGAACAAATGCGCTCCCTCGCTCTGCCGCCGCGACCTGAAAGCGACGTTTCATGAATATGTTTCCGCCGGTCTCTCTGCTGAAGAAGCATTATTTCTGGCGAGGTCGTGGAGCGGAAAGCGGAATTATGTTGGTTCTAAAACAGGGGAGGTAGGTTCCGGCCGAGTCGGTCGGTCCAACCCGCGCGGGAGGACAGGAGAAAGTCACGCCGGAACCGATGAGCCTCCAGGGCGATTTCCCAGAAACTTGTACGCCTGTGCGGTTACACAAACAACCTCTACGCGCTAATGCGGCCAGGGGCACGCGCCGCGAGAGACAGGACGGTTTGCGGCAGCCCAACACGCTCCCACTCACGCAAGTTCATCGTGCTCGCCGCGTCTTTCGTGAAGATCAGGCGGCCTTCCGAGCCGAGGTCGATTTGGATGAAATCGCCCAGTTTCACCTGACCGGTCGAAACGAGGTTGGCAAGCGGAAACACGAGATTCTTCTCGATGGCTGGTTTCAGATGCCGAGCTCCGTCGAGCACGCGCTTTCGTGGCCCGCACAAATCGGGTCGCGTGCATCAGCAATCTTTGCTGGTGCATTCTGAAGTGGTCCCTGGTGGAGGGCTGCGACCGCGTTGTCGTCATTAGCATAGATTTCAAATATGGTGCGTAGATTTGTTCGTCGAAGCACGTCGGTGACATACTGGTTGGGCGCGACTAGCTTAAGGTCGCCAGCGCGATTTCGTGCCGAGACAAGAAGCCCTATCAGAACGCCGATTCCGCCACTGTCGATGTAATCCACCTCGCTCAAACTCACCACAACGTTCGGCGAACCCAATAACGCACTGCCTACCCTTTCGCGCAAGACGGCGCACTCATCACCGAATACAAGCCGACCTCGACAACGGAAGATGAACGTGTTTCCACATACTTGGGTGTGTACACTTAGGCCCCTTGCGGTGGCTCGGAAGGATAGGTTCTGATGATCAGTCATTAAGCTGGGCTTACCCATATCTGTATTAGCAGCCATGATGTTGTTCTCCTTCAGTGCTTAACTCGGGTTGAAGATCGCTTTCGCATCCGCTATCTGGCTGAAACGCAAACGAAGTACGTCATTCAACAGACTTCCGCATTCTTAGGCGCACTTCGGACAGCTAGGTAACGAAGAGAGCAACGGCTTTATACGACTCTATTGTCCAGAACATAAGGTTTGTGGTCGGAGTCGTGCGCCACATGCACCTCGACTACGCCCTGACCTCGCCGGTAGAGCAGCCAAGTGTTAGGGTATTGTTCTTCGCGGCTCGGCTGATCGTTGCTGACGACTATCATTAGATCGGTTGCCATCGTCGTGCTCTCCCTTCCTGGGTCTGGTCCTTTGTTTTCCCGCCTAGCAATTTGCAAGAACCGTGCCAAAGAAAGGCAGCGGAGGATTTGCACTTGCGGCAATCGTGGCATGACACCAGGTAGAGGTTGCTAGACGAAGGGAAGCACATGTGGACAAGCATGTTTTCAAGGCGCCTGCCCTCTCTCAAACATCGTCCTACCCAGCCTTGATGAGTGCGCGGAGCGCTCGCTGCGCAACGACACACGCCCTGCTCCTTTATCCGAATGACTAATCCGATCTATCCGAATGAATAACCCGATCGAATAGACTGCGGATTATGCGTGTGGCGACTGCCCCGCTGTCAATCAGCGCGTGACACCTTCCACCTTGGGAAGCGGCCACTCGGCCTTTTCTGTAAACCCACTGTTATTTTCAGTGACTTTAAGGCTCAGACCATTCGCAACTAACGGTTTGGCATTTGACGTGCCTTACCCGTGGTTCGAGAGGTGAGCACCATGACAACGCAACTGAGCCAGATTACAGATCAAAAAGTAGAAGCTGAACTGGATAGCCTCACCTACTGCGCTTATCTGTTAACGCTGAATCCGGCGCTGGCGATGTCAATTGTGAGAGCGGCCATCGATGCCGGCCTCGAGGAGGCCAGCACACAACCCGGTCTGCTGCGACGCACCGTCGAACTCTCATTACGGCAACTCAGGAGGGAGTTTCCCGTGGGATGGGATGGCGAAAGTTCCACTTATGAAATGGCTTTGTACGGACACCCCGAGGTGACCGATTCCAAGCCGTTCTTGGAGTGGAAAAAGGATATGATCGGCAACCCGATTTTTTTACTTGATGCGACTCCCCGTATTGCCTTTGTCCTACATAACATGCTCGGTTACAAGGTCAAAGAGGCCGCGGAGATGGTGCAGATCAGCGAAAAAGAATATCGAGTGCAATTGCGGAAGGCTTACATGCAATTGCTGGCATTGCAGGTTAGCCCGGACCTTGCAGGTGATGTCCTTGGCCAGACCGCACTGGCATAGCATGGCACCGGTAGGTTGTCAGGCGAAGCGATGGGGCATAAAGGCATGGCCCTTCTGTGCCGCCGAAGGCTGAAAACCGCGATTGAAGGCCGCGATGTAATGTTCTCGCAAGAACCGGTTGGCCGCTTCCAGGGTGTGGATTTGGCTACTTCGTCAATGAACGTGCGAACGGCAGTCGCGACTGGGGCACTTTCGAAGGCAAAGTAGCTGCGAGCCAAGATGGCACAACGATCGAAGGCACATCCCGGTTGTCGGATGGGACCGGAAAGTTGGCGGGGGCGAGCGGCCAGGGCACTTACAAGACCCGCTTGACCTCGCCGACCGAGTTAGAATGCCGATGGCATGGCCGCTATGAACTTGCCGTCTCCGCCCAAGCCGCATGACGAAGAGAGTGAAGGCGGGCTGTTCGTGCCCAGCGTAGGGCGAGTGTGCACTATTAGATGGGCGAAAAAGTTAACCGACGGCACTACTTTGCCGCTTTGATCTGCCATTCGCGCCCGGGCGGTGGCGGCGAAAAACGGTCGTGTGACCCCACGAGCTCGCGCGGGACTCACTTTCTCGCGAGCTCGATCACGGGAATTTCGGGAGGACAGTTGTATCGGACCGGGACAAGCGAGCAACCCACCCCTGCGCTTGTATGTCCCAGCATGCGATCGTGTCGCCACTCGCCTTGGGCATAAGCTCTAGGACAATCGGCATTCTGAAAAACCTCGCCGATAACAGGCAATCGGATCTGTCCGGCGTGAGTGTGACCGCACATGTAGAGTCGGATTTCGCTTCTCGCAGCTTCCTCGAAGATCTCTGGCGTATGGGCGAGCAGAACCTTAAACCCATCCTCCGGCACACCTTCTAACGCCCCCTCCAAGTCGTCACAGCCATAGCCATGCGGGTCGTCGACACCGATCACATAAATCGACTCGTCTCCCCGGGAGATTTCGGCTGCTTCGTTGATCAGCATCCGTACACCGAGGTTCTCAAGTTCTATCGCAATTTGGGATTCGTCGTGATTGCCAAGGATACCCAGAACACTTTGCTCGGTACGGATGGCGGAAAGAATCGTTCGCAGGCCCGGATAGACTCCGTCACACGGGCCTTGAGCTTTGAAGCGGTAGTCTCCTGTCATGACGCACAAATCGACGTCCAGGGGCGCAACGAGGTCCGCTACGACCTCAGCCAGGCCCTCTAAGCCGTCGATGTGCAGGTCTGCAAGGTGTAGGATTCGGAAGCCGTCAAAGCTTGGCGGCAAGTCCTCAAATTCAAGTCGCACGTCGCGCACGATTGGGCGGAGAGCGTTGCGGACACCTCGCGAGTAGAGCCTCGTGGCCTTCAGGAAAGTGTTCAGGACTGGCCCCGCAATGTGATGAGCATGCTTCCATTTGTGTCTGTGGATTGCAGCTTCAATTGCTTTGCGCCTGGATAGACGACCTTCCAAGTCGCGTGTCACTTCGTACCCAACACTCAGCATGGTCATAACTCCTTTACACCTTTTCCCATAGTCGGGTTAACATGCTCGTCGACATCAACCAGCTCACAAGGTTTCTTGACTGCAGGCTGCGTGCCACAACGGCATGCCGCCTTGAGAACTTTTCTCAACGGCTGGTAACTCGTTTGCTATCCGAGTGCTAAGCCCAATCATCTGTGGCATGAGGAGAATTTGCGGTATGGCTGCGAGGGGACATTGCTCTAACCAAACGGTTGAGTCACACAATCCTTCTGCTTAGTTCCTCAGGCTTTTTGGGCAAAACCAAACTGGTTGCTTCCAGCCCAGCGACTTCCTTGTGCGGAGATTGACCGTTAGACTTTGGGTGAATCGTCGGAAGACGGTGACAACATTGACTTATAGCGTGTGGACTGCGGTGCGAGCACCCGCCAAACAGGAAATCGAAAACACGCCCACGAGCTGCAAGTGCAACTATCCCTTCTGACATGCCACTTGCGATAAAAGCGTTGAACGTCTCGAACACAAAAGCAAAAGGTGAAGGAATTATGACTTTCAATCTGGTGGAACGACGCGGAAGGTCAGCATAGCCCTCGGCAACGACGAGGCACTAGTAAGGCGATGACATCATGACTGCCAATCCCAGTATCGCTAATCTCAGCATTCCAGATACCGAAAGTGACGCATGGCGGCTTCAGTGCGGTAAGTGGAATCAGCGAGCAAGCCTAACCTATTTCCGTCAGCCCGTCGTGCTCTGCTGCCCCCAAACGGTGATAACTCCGAGGATCGGCATTGTACCAGTGAAGCAGGCGTCTTCCGGCTGGACATCACTCTATTGACTGAGCCTCGGTGTGACCTTGGCCAAGGTATTCGAATTGTGGACTAGTAGGTCTCCGTGTCTGCCCAAAAGGCTATCCTGGTCTCACCATTTCAGACATAGACCGTATCTTTGTGGATAAAGTGAAGTGGATCGATCCGCAGCCGGAAACTCGGCTGATCCCTTTCCTACATCCAGCTAGTCTGCGAGTTCCGCGTGCCAAGGGGAAACATCTCGCAGTGCACTATCTTCTGGCAATCCACCTTGCGAGCTAGTGCGGTGTCGTGAGGACAGTCGTTGGGCAGGGTGCTGTACTGCATGCAGCTGTGCTGGACCGCCCGACGCGGGAGGGCTGGTTATGTTTGTTCGTAAGGTCTCGGTTCGCCGCGGTCGATGTGCGGATTGTGGAACGGCGATATGTGCCGAATGTCGCTTCGAGTGGTGCGGTGATTCGTTCTGCGTCTCCTGCTACGACTATCAGAGGACGCGTTCGTAAGCCCGTCCAGCCTGAACGTTATCTTCCAGTTCGTACCGAACCGGCTGACGGCTGGTCGCGATCAACGCTTCCGTTTATCGCACCGGGCAGTCTTTGCCCATTCTGCAAGATGGCGGGGATCGAAACGAACCTGATTACCGATTTTGAAAGATGGGATGCGGTCAGCCCTAGCCATTCGTCGCCTTCTCGCTATTCTTGCGATCTATCCCCAACCGGGTTCACCGTACGGAGAAGCGAGACCTGAGCTTAGGTGCTTAAGATGTATTTCGGAGGTAGTGGTCTAGGGTAGTCCTTCGGTAGCGCCGTCCCGAACACTCGCAAGTCCTCAGGCCGGTCAAAATTCCATTCGATGGTGCTATCCACTCGTGATTGATGTTGGCTACCTCGGCCGCGGAGTAGTCGCGAACCCTGGCAAACGCAATGCGGTTAAGCTTCTGTCGAGGGTCCGGCCCTCGGCTAGATCCGCACGGTTCTGCACGCGAAACTCGCACGGGCAGTCTTTGATCTACCCGTGCATTTCGATGGCGGCGTCATAGTGGATTTTATAGAGGTCACTGGGAGGCTGTAGTAGTCCGTTTGCCAACGTAAGGTTGGACTCACCTCATGTATCCGGAAAAACTTCAAGAATTTCATTCTGCTCTCGCAATCGGCGGGCTAAAATCACTGCTAGTGATCGATAAAACCGCGACGCCATGTTCGGAAACTGTTCGAACAGATCACCTAAGCCGGACCATTCGATCGCGTAAGCTTTCACTTCTTCTTCGGCAGTTACCGTTGCGCTAGCGACATTGTTTTCCAGGAATCCCATTTCGCCGGAGATCTGTCCTGGCCCAATCTGGGCGATTCTCGCTTTGAAATCACCTTCTATCCTTGCGGTGCCTTTGACCAACACATAAACCATCTTAGTCTGCTTTCCCTTCTGGATCAGGATCTCATCCTTCTGAAAGGTCACCTCTTTGGCCCGGTCGATAAACAGGGCCCAGTCGTTCGGCGTCAGGTATTCGAGACGATTCTGCGCCGTCTGCAAGATTGACAAAAGCTGTTCTTGGGCACGTCCAGTGGGCTGGGGCATGGTGTAGTGAGTCAATTCCGAGTTTCCTCGACTCACGATTGGTGAACCGGCTCGACGCCGGTGAAGGGACCTCGGCTTGTCATGCGCGATGACGCAGTCGCCGAAATCCTGGAGCAGTCCGACTGGTGCCAAGCCGGCATTTCCTTTTTGGACTCCCCAGCAGTCGACATTGTACACCCAGTTGCCTCCTTTCGCGTCAATCTGGTGCGGTTTCGGTACTGCCCTAATTTGGGCCAGTAAGTCGACAGCGCGGGCACCCATCCGGTCTGACACCATTTTGCGGAATTCCTGTATATCATCAGAAGATCTGGGTCGCGGATTTTGCGTGGTTTTTATGAGCAAAGGGCGCGCTCCCAGCCCGCCATTTGTGACAGACTGGGTGGCGTAGAAGGAGAGATCCACGAATCTCTGTTGATGGCACACGGGTTAGCTTGCTATCTCATTGAAGGGTAAGGCACACAGAATTGTTGGAATTGTTGCGGAAGAGGAACTCGATCTTCCGCCACAAGTTCCGCAGGCAGTGAGAACTTCGTAGAGGGCTAGCGCTTTTCTTTCTGGATCGGCCTCATCTTTGAAGAAGTGCGCGAGCATATCGAGCGCTGCCTGGTGACCGTAGCCGCCATCGGCCAGCATAATGACGTTGGGGATGTGCCTTGTCGTTGAAATCCAAACCCAGTTGCGAAGTATCAATGTCCCCACTTGGCAGCGTAGTTCCACCCTGGTGATATGGGATCGGGACCAGCGCGGCAGTGCCGACGGCGAATCGGGCTTGCAGGATTGAGTTGCACAGCCACACGAAAATCTATTTTTAGCTGACGATTATTTACGATGCGGCGGAGAAGTTCGGTGGTCTGGTCCGGATCAACTCTTACTCTTTGATAGAGATGTTTTTCCTCAAGTAGATGCCTTAACTTAGGGCGATCTCCTCATCCAGTTGATGGATGAACGCCGCCACAGCTTCATTCAAAGTGAGAAGTTCGTCGGCCATCCTAGCATCTCTTGTCCGGAAAATCCGGACAGCCTAGTTGTTCACTGTCAGTGCAGAATCCATTCAATTGGTGTCTAGTCTCTGGCGTCCGGCATTTGGACCTTGGTTCGTGGCAACCACGGTGACTGGCGCTTGCAAGGTGAAATTCAGCACCGTTTCTGACGGCAGCTTGATCTGTTGGCCCTTGGTGGCTGCTTGAACAATGCCACCGATGCCGCCGCCCGCTGCTCCGATAGCGGCACCTTTGCCACCGCCGAGCGCTCCAATCAAAGCTCCGATTCCCGCACCCGCGCCGACCTTCTCGGCCGTGTTCTTGCCGCGGGAGCGGCCTTGCTGCTTGTACTGATCAGTTTGGATATTGTAGGTCTGGCCGCCGGAGTTGATGATGTCCAGCTGCAAAATGACTCGCGACTGACCGGCGAATCTGCCCGCACTCTCTACGTCCACGAGATACCCCCGAACGTCACTACCGGACGGAACCACGGTTTCGCCGTTTAGCGTGATCGGATTGTTGAGCGTGGCATGAAATATATCGCTAACTTGGTTCTTCTCGCTATCGATAGGTTCTACTAATCGAACCACCAGAGCCGTACCCTGCGGGATCGTAACTTTTTGTGGTGACGGAGGTGGAGGCGGAGCGACCGGTTGTGGTGGCGGAGGTGGAGGCGGAGCGACCGGCGCGGATGGTGGCGCAGGCGCCACAGTCGGGGTTATGGTGGGCGGCGGAGTCTGTGCCACTTCCTGCGGAGACCCTGAAGCGGAATCATCCCCGTGTTTGCGCGATTTCTTCTGGTGGTGAGAGACCGGTTTAGGTTCTTCGGCGGGCGGCGGTGCTGTCTGCGTGCTCGGTACTGGTGGTGTCGAAGACGCGACTTGCAAATTGTTCACAACTTGCTTCACACCCAGCTCGGAAGACGCGTACCGGGCCGCGGCCTCGCGCTGCGTATGGTTGTCGACAACTCCTGAGAGTGTCACCGAACCATTGGCGGATTGCACCGCGAGTTGCTTGCCCTGTAGACCAGAATCGGCTCTAATCTTGGCCTGGATATGGTTGGCAATTTGCGCATCGTTCGGAGCTTTTAGACAGCCCACCGCGACGCTGAAAGCGATCAAAAGCAGAACCGCACGTACGTAGAGAGACCCTCTCGACTCCATAACAAAGTGCTCCTCGTGGTGTGAACCCAGTCATGGGCATGATCTCGCTCCGAAAAGCGGACGGCCCGCTAGTTTACGCTGACATTCCAGTTTGTCGGCGTATCGAACTGGTTGATGAGCGCAATATTGGGTGGGGGATTGTTTGCCCCCGCTCCCAATCAAGCCCGGCTTTTTTGAATTCTAGTGCTGCCGAGTTATCCTCCATTAGCGCCCTAGGGCGACGCCGAATCAATCAATCTGCGCGGTTAACATCCGTACCCCGACACACCGCGAACACAGCACGCGAATAACCACACTGCTATGGTGTTCTGCCATTACGTTTGCAAAACTCAATCCCAAAACTCAATCCTTTTGAAAGAACGTAGGCAGCTCAGCAAAC